>Ga0116231_10002180_pt1 | contig 40985 bp, 34 predicted proteins | sample S1TSphgellanicum_2_FD_89695 | JGI IMG/M metagenome (GOLD analysis project Ga0116231, IMG submission 89695) | Host-associated microbial communities from peat moss isolated from Minnesota, USA - S1T2_Fd - Sphagnum magellanicum MG | ecosystem: Host-associated > Plants > Peat moss > Unclassified...
AAAAAAAAAAAAAGTACCTTCCCCCAAAGACAAATGTCAACTTAAACTAAAGTCAAAACCCCCCCCCCCCCCCCCCTCCTCCCCCCCAACTAAAAAAAACATAATATAATAGTTTGATGTTAAATTTTCATAGAACATGTAGATTATCAACATAATTAAATTTTTTCAAGTTATTTATCATGTGAGTCTTTTTTCTTTTCTTTTTTTAAAATTACACTTTGAAAATGTGTAATAAGGAGCCAAAAAAGGTGTCAGATGTTAGACATAATTAGTCAAAATCAAACATTTATTTTTTCATTACTAGTTGAAACCATAGTAATTGTGGCAAGTTAGTCTTCTTTCACTCATATAAATGTGAAAGAACTTAGAGTAAAAACTCATTTAATCCAATATTAAGTTTTGGTTTTAATTTAGGATGTTTGAAGATGTACACCTATTGCACCAAAAGGAGTCAATTTTGCAAAGGACTATTAAAAGGAGTCATAAAATAAAATATTTTCATTCAAAATATAGATAGTAAAAACATATTAGCCACACTCAAAAAGTAGTCATAATTTTTAAAATGTGAAATTCTAAAACTTTAAAAATTCAAATAATATCTCAAAATTGCTTCAAAATTTCAGAACTTCAAAAGTCCTTTACCACATATAAATGTGTTATAATGTACATGATGTATTAAGAAAAGTTATAGCTTAGAGTATAATCAAGTTAAATTATGTGAAATTTTTATTTTTGGTGATGACTTCAAATTTTGATCATTTTTCAAGATGAAACATTAAATATGTAAGAAATCTACACACTTTTAAAAATTCATATTTATTCAATAATGACTAACCAAAAAAATTTGATGCATTGGGGAAAATTTAAATATTTTTTAGAACAAGTTACCAAAAAATTCATTTAAGAATTCATTTGCATGTAAAAGTTATTTTTGGGAAAAAAACTTGTAATCCTTTTCCAAAGTAATCCGTTTGGCTCCTTGTTACATGTTTTGACCTAAATGTGAGATTTTAAACCCAATTTGCACCCTTTCTCCCATGAAAAATCTAATGTGAGAATGCTAAAGTTAATCACGTTTAGTAGTTTGATGTTAGTTTCCATAAATTTTCGTAAAATCACAAATTCAGAATTCCTTTCATGTTTTCTTCAAATTTCACATGATAATATGAAGATGTCCCTCATGAAATGTCAAATGTGAGATTATTAGCTCAATTTGCATTTGAATCCTTTTTCATGTGCAAACTTTAATGTGAGAAAATTTGATTCAATTGCAAGTTGCCATTTGAAATATAAATTTGGGATGCATTTGATCTTCAATTTGTGCATTTGTGTTGAACTTGAAATCATTAATTTTTTTGGTGAAGGTTTGGAAATCTTGGAGTAAACTTTTTCCATCCCATTTTTTTCTTCATGTGATTATGTTGAATGCGTCACAAATGGCAGGCAAAAGAAGAAGAAACCATCCTCATCATTTGTGAAAGTTCAAATCTTGTAGCTTGTCTCTCCATGGATTGTTTTGTTCATGTGTTATTTGAAATTGCAAATGGTTGAAAGAAAATCTTGTGAAGTTGGAATCTTGCAACTTCATTTCTCCATCTTGTTTGCATTATTTTAATATACATGGACATGAAAAGCCACATGTAATTTTTTCTTTTCATATCCATGTAGGTGGGTAGGAGAAAGCAGTGAGGTAGTTAAGCTTGGAAAAGGTAAGTATGAATGGCACAAATAGACGTACTTCAATATTCCAATGACAAGAGCCATGAGGAATTGGGTAATTTTTTAGAATTTATCATATGGTTGTCCATATGTAGATTCCAAAAACAATTCCCAAATTTTTTTGTATAGGTACCTCACTCTTTTTTAATAACTATATCACTATTTTCCCCACTCACCAACTGGATATGAAAAGGAAAATTAATATGTGTCCATGATATTTATATTAATTCAAATTAAATTGAAATTGAAATTGACATAAATAATGATGAAGTATTGGAAACCATATGGGAACATAAGAAAAGGAAAAAAAAACCAATTGTCATTAGTAATGTGAAATGATGTGGAACACAAATTCTTATTATATTATAACCTTGTGGCCAAGGAAAAAAATTTGGATTTACATAATGTACCTTAATATTTAAATAAATCCTTAAATTTCAATTGAAGCTTCATTTTGAAACTGTGCAAAAGAGGCAAGAAAAAATGGTAAGATAAATGGAGGTTTATAATTATTTGAATTACAATGTTACGGCACTTTTATTTGCTTCACTTTAATTTAATTTTTATTTCTTGAATATTCATTTCAAATGTCTTAGCAAAATGTTATGTTCATTTTTACCCTCAAGAAATGAAAGACTTGTGTGAACAATTAAGTCCATGCATCTTATATATTTCAAATTTAATATATGAACAAAGTAAAACTTATATGCATTTCCCAAGTTGCAATTTCAATATTGTAAGTGGTTGATGTTACTCTCCAAATTTCATTTACAATGATGCATCAAATTATTAAATTATTGTTGAATTACCCAAAACTTTTATATTTGAAACTATCACAATAATTGCATAAGATTAAATGAAACATAATTAAAAACTACATCATTCTTTTTCCCTCACCATCTACATGGACATGAAAAGACGTATGTTATTTTTTTGAATTACATGCAAACATAGACAAATACATGCATAAATATGTGTGTGTGTGTGTGTGGGTTGCTTGAAACTATAGAATCTAGAAAAATCTAAATAATAGATTATCATTTATTGCTTGAAATTTTTTTAATTAAAAATATTTTTCAGGCATAAATCCTTGTTGACCCAAAAATAAATAAGCAAAAAATGCAACCTTAAATGTTTGATACTTTTGATTTTGATTTGTGGGTACATTCATGGTATGACACGCCATAAAAATTGTACTTGATATTTGTTTATAAGGTCCTTAATCATAAACTCATTGAATGATTAAAATGTCCAATCCATTCATATAATTATTTTTCTAAAGTATGATTAAAGCATATGGATAAGTTTTAAATGAATATAATGCGTATATCATATAAAATACTCAAAAACATTTTAAAGGATTGTCACTAGTTCTTTTAAATAAATTTTGTGCACCATGCCCATTGAAAAAAGGAGTGAACAACTAATCAATTTATCACATTATTTTTTAGAACTACCTATGTGTGTTTTAACATGAACTACCAATTCATTATACCCCACTTTTAACCTTGTACAACAATAGTCACTCTATTTTATTTATTTATCACAATTCATGTTTATTTTCATATCACATTTTTTAATAATATTTTAAAAGCTTTATCATTTATACGTTTGTTGCATTTTGTTTTTTTTTTTTCATGTTTCATGGCTCATATTCATTTGCATGTTTAGTATATTTTTATTTCTACATTTAATTTTTTTTCATTTGGAAAAACTGAAATTTTGATGAGCATCATGAATGTATTTTGGATTCCCTAATTTTGTAAAGTATTTTTTTGGAAATTTCATTTTTGGGTAATAACATCATCATTTATGTCTTGTAAGACCATGGAAAGTTCAACATTTTAGTGTCAAATAATTACTTTATTTTTTAACATTCCACTTTGAAAATAAAATATTTCAAAATATTATGTAGTTTCCTTTACAAAATTTTGTTCTTTGAAAAATCAATTGTTTTGGGAAAAAATTCAACATTTCTAAAAAGAATATAATCAATGTCGAACTTGCCATGGGACTATATATGCCAATCCAAAATAATATATTTAAATCTAAGACATGGGAAATACCAAAAATTGCATGAACAAAGAATTGGTTATAAAGTTTGTTGCAAATTCCATGTTTTTTAATCCCAAGCAATTGTCGATGATCACAATTGAACATGTCCCAAAACACATATGGCTAGATGCCATGAGTCATGATTAAGTATTTTATTTGAAATTGTTTTAGTCACTTATCACTTGTGCTTGAATTTGGTTGCACTTATTCAGTAATATTTGTAATTTCCATGGCTTATATTTGGCCACTTTGCCAAGCTTGGTTAGAAATAATTTGTGATTAAATTTATAATCCATCCCATTGCAATACACTAACAATTGCATTTTGATCACCATGGGTTCCAACCAAAAGCTTCTTTAAATTGAATGATATTTTGTTGACTTGTGATTTAAGATTTGATCACAAATTTAATTTTCCAATGGAAATTTTGTTGAATTTTGGTAGCAAATAAATTTGCACTTAAAATTTGGTTTGCTTTTAATCAATTAGCACAGTTGTAGATCATTCAATCAACCAAATTGATCATGAACTTTGTTTAGGGTGTAGGGTTTCACATCAAATGTTGCAACTAAGTTCAATAAAAGAATCATGCCCTTTTTATTTGGACCACATTTTGCCAGGCAACCACTATGTTCACATTGCTAAGTCCATGGAGACTATATAAAGGCCTCCCCTCATTTCTTTATGTCATTTTGTTTAGTTCACTCCCTCTTATGTGGTTCCTTTTATGTAGTTTGGAGACTTTGGTTGTTTTATGTAGTCAATGTTTGGAACCTTGGATTAATTGTGGGATGTTCCAAGATTCAAATTTAAGGGGGATGTCTTTGTTTGACTTGAATTATTTTGGTTACTATAATATTTTTACTTTTCATGTTTATGCAATTGTTGCCCAATTTTTTTGCTCGGGAACCATATTTGGTTTCTAGGCAAAGTTCATATACATGTATATTAGGCCAATATGTTTGTTCAACATTGTCCAAATACCCTCTAAAAGAAGGTTGTGCTTTTGGATCCACTTCTTTTGTCAATTTTTATAAGGAACAATGATTGGTTGCAAAGAAAAAATTGACCCAATGAAGGGTGTGTAAGAAGGTTGCAACTGCAATAAATTTTTGGAAGTGACACTATTAACATTCTTGGACTCCACATACACAAGCCATCAAGCTACTAAGATTGAACAATACAAGCTCAGAAGATGAAGTCTATATTCTTAAAAGTTATCTTGTGCCATTTTGGACACCAACCATTTAGTGCATTAATTCTTAAATTGGATGAATGTGAATGTGAAAGGTTTTATTTATGTAGCATGACATATAGTGGGCTATCATTGTGCATCCAATTTTGAAGGGTTCCACATATGCTTTTGATGTTATTGAACTTCGTGAAAACGTGAAAAGGTGGTAGATGTTAACAATAAATTTTGGAAACAACAAAAGCAAGGCCATTATATGCATGGAAAAAGGGTAGAAAACATTTTGGGTGCCTAGTTTGACAAATGTTGTGCTTTTGATGTTGATTTTTCCAATATGGGTATGGCAAGGTTTGCAAAACATAGATTAATTATTCAACAATGTGTAACACCTTTGGAGTTTGTGAAGAAGATGGTTGAAGGAAACCCAAAGACAATGTTTGATGGAGCACTATGAAAGGTTCAACAAAAATAGCAAATTGAGTTGTGAAATCAAAGCTATTCGTGGATTCAAATTCAACTTGGAATCATTGCAAATGTGGGTTTGGCCTAATTATATACATTATGAGAAATAAAGTGTTTTACAATGAGCCTTGCAAGTAGCCTTGCAATTGGGTTTTTGAATTGTAATGACCACTTGTAACTTCATTGCAATTCAATGTATGTTTACAACATCAGTGATATCGGACAAGTTACACGAGTTGCTATGGACACAACTCATCATATGTGAAACCATATATGTATGCAACTTGTGCAACTCAATTGTAACTATGCAAAAACAATTATTGTGCAATTCCAATGCAACCAATTTATAAATATTATTGTAACATCATGCTAATGTTGTTCTTTATCCATCCATTAATGATGAATTCTTTTGATTTCCATTGCAACTCCTTTGCGATTGTGGGTGCGATGGAAACACATTAATGACTATAACTAATTGGCAACTATGTGACAACTCACATTGGCACATGGTAGTACTTGTGTGTAATTGCAATGTATCCAATTTGCAAATGGCAATTAGGTGACTATTATGAAATAACTATTAAGCAAGTTCATCCATTGATGAACATAATGTTTGTGTGAATTTTTATTCATCGATCAATAAACCTAATTTTTCATGATTAGAAATGGACTAGGAATTAACTATGAATCATGGATGAACATCCATATGAATGAACTCCATTCATCATGTGAAAATGGTGTTCGTGACAACACATGACATGATCGTATGTGTCAAGGTTGCACATTAGTTGCAAAAAAATCACTGCTTGGGAGTTACCTTTACCTTAGTTGTGATGTAATTCTCACATGCTACTAAAATGCAACTTGTCAACAAAATCAAACGTGGTTGATTACAACCACATTTACAATGTTTACATTCTATTGCATAGATATCTATCTTAAAATGATATTATAACTCCTTGATTTTTTGAATATGCATTTTATTTTTTAATTCCCCATATTTCCATTACACAATTGTAGCATAATTGTATATTGGTTGTTTTAGAACTTTAGTGGTAAAATAATCTACATTAAAAGAAAAATGGATTTTTATGACTAGCCTATGTTACTATTTTCTAATTGCTTGCATCATATGCAACTAAAAATCCTTTAGTCATTTTGGACAATTTGCATGTGTCCTTAATTACAAATGATGAATGAAGTGAACATATAGATTCTCAATTGTATGTGAAACATATGGTTTGTGTGATTGCCATGCAACTAACATGTGCTTCAATTGGTTAGACCTTACATTGTGTTGGATGTGTACAATTAACAAAAAATCTCAATATGACATGTGGGATGTTTATTAACCTAGGGAGGCCTAGCCTAAACTAATGAGGTGTAATCTTTAACAAATTAAAGGATGACACATGGCAATTTGTATGCTAATTTTTGATTGAATTACAAGGTGACATGTGGCAATTTGTACATTATTATGTTATTGCATTACAAGAAGACACGAAAATTTGTAGGTTAATCTTTTATCAAATTACAAGGTGACATGTGACAATTTATAGGTGGTTTAAGGAGGCTTAAAGTACCTATATAGGTTTAATCCACCTACGTAGGTTAATAGGTTGGCCTATTTACTTAGGTCTACCTATGCTAAGTAGGTATGTCTAGGCTAAGTAGGTAGTTAAGTAGGCCTAGGTTAAGAAGTAGGTTAGGTTTTTAAATCTTATTTTATTTCACGTTTGGCCTTTAAAGGTCAAGCCTATTTGATTAACTCATCCCAAATGACACTTGATTTTTTATGTTCTTTGTGTATTTTCAATGTTCTAGTGCATATGCTCATATAATTTATAAACTTGAAAGCAAAGATAAAAGATACGAAATAAATATTTAGTTGGAACCTAATTGCAACCTAGATGCATGTACTAACAACTATTAATTAACTAGCTAGGTACCTAGGTTAGGCAAAATTAAATATCTTAATCTACTTTTCTCCTTGTACGTATATTTACTATACACATTAAAATATCCTTAATTTATTTCTTAAATACAATCGTCCATATACATGCCCCTATGCATTATATATATATCCTACTACACCTTAGAATTTATACCTTAAGGGTTTAGGTCCACCTCACAATGGTGCAACTAATTTTGGTCACTATTACAATTAATGGGTCATACATGGTTATTCTTGGATGAAAATGTTATTAGATGTTGTCCATACAAAAGGATGAAAAAAATAAAAATTGCAACGCAGTTGCATGTATGACCAAAAATAGTAAATAGTTGCACAAACAACCAAAACTAGTTGTAAATAACATATTGTTGCATATAATTGCAAATATATGGGTTGCATTTTTGTCTTTTTTTTTTTTCTATTGCTAGTTGCCACATACATGATTTCTCATAGTGATATCATGCAATTGGCATGGATGTTAGTGCATTCCCAAACAAAAAAGATCGTAAATTTTATATTGTTTGATGTAGACTTGGGATAACTTTTAAAATTTTGGTTTACTTAGTAAAAAGAAGACTCCATATGTTGGACCCTTATTCTTCCTTGTTGTTAGGAAATGGTGATGGCAATATAAAAAATTTGGTTAACTGATAAAATGGTACCTAATAAAATAGTTGTCAATAATGGATAGTTGAAAGGAGCCATGGAACAAGGGAAATAGTCGATATGGAAACTAACTGGAATATGTCTAATCAACATGATAGAAGTAGCTAACCAAATTAATATAAGTCAAACACATATTGCCAAACATTATGAATTGTTAAGTGTAACCACTTAGAAGGTGAGGAATATGTAAAAGATTGTTGTAATGAACTTGGGGGAAATATCATGAAAATACACAATTCTTTTGATTGTGGAAAAACTTTCTCTCTCACTTTATGTGTGTTTCTGTGCATCTATGTGTATGCAATGGATATGGTTGACATGTTTGTTTACTAACAATAGATCAATAGAAACCATTTCATTGAATGATAGTGAAAAACACTCAAGGAACATGATAATGGAGGTCACATCATATAGTAGTAAGTAAATCCATATAATAAAATGAGTGTGGAATGGCTTATATGAGTAGTTGTAGTACAATACCAAGGTATAATAATCATCTCCAAAATTGAAGGTTCCTTTGGTTACCCCAACACATGGTGTTTGGGATAATGGGATGGGCAAGAATTCAATGATGACAATTCCTTAAAAGATGTGGTAAAAATTATCATCAACATTTGGTGACCATGTTGGGAGAATTGATTCTTTCATTTAACCAACTTCATGGAAAAAGTGGAGTTGAATGTGTCATCATAATTTTTTGTTATATAATTATTTTTAATAAATAGGAAAAAAAACAAAATGATACATTTGTACCAAGAAAGACAATACAAAAATAATAAAAGTTCTCACAAACATAGGTGCAAAACTTGTATCTTTGTTTCCAACAATTGTTTTCTCATTGGGAGCAATTTATTGCAAAATGGTTTAGGCAAAGGGAAATCAAAATCCCAAGATTAAACGGCTACTACGAACATGCACTGCTTCCTCTTGGAATCAATTAACTATTCTTTTAGAAGAGGCTAACATGCCACTCAAAAAAACATTGCAAAAATGGTTGGACATTTAAAGAGTTTTTGTTAACACCAAAAAATCAACCTAAACATGATGATTGCTTTGGTTTTCTTCACCAATTCCACTAAGCATCCAAGAGATTAGTTTAAATAATTTTCATTGTAATACAATGGTGTGAAATCTAAAAGACTACACTTTAAACATTGACGTATCCCAATTAACAAACGTTGAGAAATAATTTCCAATTTTTGTGTGCTTTCTAACTTTCACTAGAATTGATTAGATATTAACAAGTTATCATTTCATTTGTATGAATGATCGGAGTGAATGTGAGAAAACCAATATTAATTGAATTGTTAAAAAATGGATGCCACATGATCTTCTTTAAGTAGAAAATAGTTATAACGAAGAGATTTTTTTTTGGTTGCACTTGTGGTAATGAAATATATCAACAAATTGATTTTTTGAAGATGATTTGCCATTTGCCATCATTAAAATGAAAATGAAAATTTCAATATGTCCAAATTTTGGACAAGGGTGGATGGAATTACATCAATACGATTTAGGATTTTGTTGGTTAAAATTTACTAATTTATAGGACCCCAATTAAAGAAAATTGTGAAGAAAGGTTTTTATATGGGAACCTACAAGTCATAAATGGGCAAACCAACAATAACATCCTTGAATATACAAGGACCCTATAGATTGTTATCATTTGCAAATCTATTCACATACGAGGAATGTAAAAAAGGCTAGTTTGTAGACAAAATGTTAAAAAAAACAATCCAGACATAGGAATTTAAAAAGAGATTATGATGATTATGAAAAAAAGCCAAGGAATTATTGAGACAAAAATTGTCACTATGGTTGGGCACATGCTAATTTCATACAAACTGCAAGGAATAAACCAAAAAAAAGGAATAAATGGAATTGATCTTTGAATTGATTCCATGAATTACCGGAAGTTGTGCAAGAACTAAGTATTGTTCAAATTCATGTTGGAATCAAAATATGGAACATTATTTGAAGGCAATATAAACAATTGACATTCAAGAATCAATTAAATAATTAATAGAAGATCTTTATCAATTATTCTTTTGCCTAAATTAATGTTTATTAGGGCTTATAAATATTGTCGGTCGTTATATCAAACCATTAATGTTCCTCAAAATGGGTATTGGCTTCTTGGGTTAAATATTGATAAACTCTTATTGAAATGGATGCCTTGTTGATTTGGCATGTTATTGGGATAAAGCATAAAACAACGGTAAAGATTTAGCGATCGTGAAAATTAGATATATTATTCAACCACAGAATGTTTAGAAAGGTGGAATGCTGCAATTAACCTTAAGACCAGAATTAAAAAAAATGGAAGAAATAATAGTGGAAGTAGATATTGTTGGTTTAGGGTTTTGCCTTCTCCATGCATCCTAAGTAGTCATGAAAGCAACATGCAAAATCGGTTGTGGTGGTTGCTACCAGTGAAGAGACATAGCTAATAGAAAAGGTCAATAGTATCCTTTTACAAAGGAGGAACAAGCTTTTGAGGATAAGTTTGATAAGACTATATAAACAAATATGCAACCTTCCAAATGGAGAAATGAAATTAGAACTGTATCCAATAGATCTTACAAGACTTCCAAAGTTAAACTTATCAGATCAATCAAAGCAAAGGTAGGTTACTTACGTGACAAACTAAGAAATGCAAACATGACAACCATCTGAAGCCCGTCTCCAAAAGACAATATTGCAATGTAAAAAACAGGCTCTGGATCACACCACATGCGGTTCACATCAGAAAAAATTCTTTTGCAACCTCCAAAACATTTCAACCACTGTCCAGCTCTTTCTTTGCTGTCAAAAGGTAACCTTCACTTCTGGGTCCCTGCTAGTTTTAAAATTTGAAAGGAACCTTTGGTCGTGTTTGCAATTAATTGTTTTTATTTGATAGAACCTCTAGTGCAGGTTTGGAGTATTTCTCTTTTAAGTTATTGAACCTCTGATTCCAGTCTTTTTCCCACAGAAAAACACTTGATCCAGTTTTGAACTGGGTCTGAAGTCTGCTTCCACATATTCTGCACATAACCCACTATCACAATTTGTGTCATATTATTATTGTTGCACCATCAACTAGAAGTCGCCACATGACTAAAAGGTACATCTTAGTTAGCTGCTACATTTTCAAAAAATATATTTATTGAGTGTGTAGAGAACTCAACCACCTTATGTAAAGAAAAATCTGGTTCTGGTCCAAGCAGTGGACATCTGTGTGGTCCAGCTTTAGTTCCAGTTGCAGCACTAGCATCAGCCTCAAAGCCTCATACCACCAGTGTCCAATTTGCTGTCCCCGTTTCAGCAATATACTGATCCTCCAGGTCTGGTCACCCAGAAGTTCCTGGTCTACAACCTGGAACCAGCCAACATTGGTCTCAATCCCTCTCAAAATGAGTATGAAATAGGAGCCCACATGTGCCAAACACTCAAAAACCTAATTCTGTAAATCTTGATAAGCTTGGCAAGATTGGAACCTCAAAGGCTAACTAAGCATTTTTCTCATGGACAGGAAAAACTGGACAGACTCATCCCAGCTGTCTGCATCCACTCATCATGGCTAACCTGAAAAAGACATATTTTACAAGGAACAAAAGCCTGAAAGAAATAGTGGCAGGCAGGCAGGCAGGCCCTGGATATGTAAATGAAACAAAAATAAAAGAAAGCAAGGCTGTATTCAAACCCTGAGGAGTAGAATCACAGGTGTAGCTAGCACATTTTGTAAAGTACAGAATAAGTCAGAACATGAAGCTCCAGACAAGAGATCTTACTTTGCAGGACCATTGCTGGAAAAAAAAGATAATATGACAAGATGAACAGAAAGAATAGAAAGATCCTATGAAGTTTTTGTACATTATCTATTCTACCCTACCTAAACCCTAAACCCAAACAGCATCAAAATAATAATAACCAATGCACATAACTCATTTTCAACGGGATCTTCGCAAGTGATTCACAGGGGGAGATACACCTTTACTTGATGAGTATGTTATCTCATCAAATCTCTCAACTGCAGATTCAGCCTCTGCAAGTTCAATATCCCTCAAGTTAAGCTCATCATCACAAATCTCAAGCAATTTGTCAGCCAGGGGTGGAATCCCTGGGTTTCGGTAGTCATTGTAAATATGTGCATTGTCTGTGATTTGCTGGACATCTCTTTTGAACTCATCCCGGTGTTTGTACCGAAGCTTCCGGATCTTCTCACGGATTGTAGACAGGTCCATTGGCCTCTTCACGTACTGGAGATAGTCAGGTGCATCCTTCTTTGGGACTGGCTTCCGAAACAAGTAGGACACATCTGAATTTCTCAATATCTCCACCACTATCTCAAGTATGTTGGACAATTCCACCTGCAAAAAAGTTCAAGAATTTCCTTCTTCAATACAATCAAGGGCAAACAGTAATGGAATTCTGCAGGAGACTACAGTGCCCTGGGCAGAAGTGCAATGCTACTGTTATCAGCATGCGGGTGTCTTTCAAACCTTCTCTATTGATCAATTTGCATGCTGTTATTGTCTCCATGAGTGGCACTGCCAAGCATCAGCCAAGAGTGTGGTAGTGGAGGGAAAAGTAGTAATCCTTACCTCCCCACCACGCTTGCGTGGCCGCTTGGCAGTGTTAGTAAGCTCAGGAGCATGCAACATTCCTCTGGAGATTTCAGTATTGGGATGTCTCTTGACTCCCTTCCCCTTCTCCTTCTCAGGAATGGCAGAAATGAGCTTCTGTTGCTTCAGTTTTCCCCGTTTCCTGTGTAGATTTTCTCTTCGCTGTTCCTCTTCCTCCTTCATTTGCTCCTCCCTTTCCCTCACCTTCTCTCTTTCAATATCTAAGGCCTTTGCTTCTTCCCTTTCCCTCGCCCTCTCTCTTTCAATATCTCGCTCTCTTCTTTGCTGCTTCACTTCCTTCCGGTGCTGAATCCTTTCAGGTTTTAGTCTCACTTTAATATCATTTGGGTAGGGCCTCTCTGCTTCACGGCAATCACTCTCTGTCGTTCTCTGATTCATCTCTACTTCCACCTCCTGTTGTGTCTCCTCCAATGCCTCCAAAGATCTATGTGTTTCCCTCTTTCTCTCCCGCTTCATTATCTTTTCCTTTGGCTCCTGCTCCTGCTTCCACTTCATTTCTTCACCTTCCTTGACCATATGCAGATTCTTATTCTTCTTGGCTATGTTCAGCATCACTTTTCTAATTTTCTTTACACCAGTACCTTCCACTGCATTGGCATTAGACAAGGTCACCTTCCTCTCCATCTCTTTCTCCTCTCTTTCTCGCTCCTCTAACAAAGCAAGCTCATATTCACGTCGCTCTCTGACCCTCTTCTCATCTTCCATCTCAATGTTGCCTCTGCCCCACGTCAACTGGAGATCTTTCTGGTGCCTGCCAGATACCTTGAGCTTAAGTGGACCAAGCTTCGTTTTGCTTCCCCTGCTGTCCCCTACACCATTAACATCATGCAGATTGATGTTTCCAGACTTTGGGGCAACGGATTTCTTCAAAGGAGGCTTGGAGTTCTCCTCTGCAGTTTGGTTGATATTACCAATTTTGATCTTCAAAGATGGGAGCTTTGCAGGTGGTGGTGGTGGAAGCTTTGCAGGCGGTGGTGGGTTCAGCTTCTGTTCCTTTCGTGAACCAGTGACACTGGTAGGGGGAAGAAATTCCTTATCTTCAAATGACTGCTGTTCATCCATCTTTTGGGTGGGTTTGCGGTTTTTCCTGATTGTAATTTTTGTGCCCTGCCTTTCCAGCAAGCCTTCAGCTGCTGCACCTGAGTCTTGCCAAGCGACAGGCTCACCCTCCTCCATATATAATGGGCACTTCTTATTTGTCCGCATGTGCCCCAGCTGCAGAGAAAAAGACACTGTATCAGTCTTGAGTGCTCCCAGATCTCACCACTGCAGAAGGTAGTAGCAGGCCTTTCTGACATAACTATTCATGAATCTGAAAACTTATCTCATTAGTATGCCAGTGCCCTTAGTCTGAGCAGCAGCCACAAAAAATGCATGCAGAGATCAGGACCTCAGAAAGAAACAAAATGCTTCAGATAATGGCTACCTGACCGCATGCCCCACACACCAGAGTCAATGCATCTCTGCCAAACTTTCCATTCACCTTCGCCTTGCCTGTCAGCTGAACATACAAATACAGTCATTGAACTTGAGCTCAACCACCAGGTAATCATGCCAGGGCTCATGTGAGAGGTGCAACAATGGGGTACATAGAGCAAGATGTGAGAACTCATGCCACCTGAAGTTTTGAGCATTTGATTCATTCCAAAGCTCCTTGTGCTGTTAGCTTGATAACTATTCAAAGAGATTTTTTAAAATCCAGATGAGTCCTCCGCAGAGCTAAACCCCTTGACATGTTCAGTATTGTATGTTGAAACCTCCATATAATTTTCATTTGAGTTTAAACACATTATGTGGTTCATTGCACAGCAACAATCAAGGGCCAGGGCATGACCTACATTGTGACCCAAATTACTGTCCACAAAGCTACAAATTAGCTCAGTAATATACCAAGGTCACAGCTGGATTTGTACCTTGGAAGACTTGGTGTCTTTAAGGGGTGCACCCTTTTCAGCCTTCTTGGAAGCATTCAAGGAAGGCTTTCTGCTCCCCTTTTTGGCTGACCCTTCCTTATCCACTCCCTTTTGACCTGCCATCCTTGCTGCATTCTTCTTTGCCAGATAGCTAGCAACCTACCGACAGACCATGAGTTAGAACATGTTAGAATTTGCAAGAAAAGAGCAGAGACTGCTTCAAGTCTTAGTTACCTTCAAGACAGAATTTACCAGAAAAGATTCTGTTGCAAGTCTTGAAGCAATGGTAAGACTCAGCCATCAGACTGGCTAGAACCATACACCACAGAAGGTGAACACAGAGAGAAACAACAAAAAACAAAAGGGAAGACACATATGGAAGAAAGAGCAGATTTATGGCAGACAAATGGGACAAGACAGCTGAAGACAAAAAGTCAGCTTGAAAAGCTTCCCCACTCACTTCCAAGACTCCATAGAAAAAATCATTCGGAGAACTCAGAACACTGAAATTCCAAACAGAAATTGTCTCTTTATTCACCAACCCTCTGCTCCTCTTGACGAGAAACTTCGGACGGTGGGTAGGCCTTTATTCTTCAGAAGTTCAAATAACAAAACAGAACACTAAGGAGTGGAAACACTACATGAGGAATTAAGAAGAAGCCTTGCCTCTTTTGGGTCAGTGATGATGATTTCCTTTGAAGTGTAAGTTCCATCTGGCTTGCGTGTGCGTATGATGCGCTTCAATATTCGTCGTTTCTTTTTACCTCCAAGGGGTTGTCCAGCTATACAACCAGGACCCATTTTTATTGGTATGAGATTAGCAAAGTACTATAAACATTCTTAAGAGCCACTGTGTATGTCCAGTGTTCAATGCATGTAACTTGACAAATCCAACAATAGAAACAAGGATAGATTGACCAACATTTAGATTCAACATTTCATAACTCTACTGAAATATAAAAGCTCCCAATCCCTTCTGTTGCCTGAAGCTAACCCAATGCAAGGGGCTGCCAAAGTACAATATGTAGAAACCCTGTTGGGCAAGAAAAAAGAGAGAGGTTCATCCTCACCTTCATCCCCAGGTAAATCTTTACTGAGAGATTCATTCCCTTTGCTAGAAGTGCCACCCATCTTGTTCCTTTGTTCCTCTTCTGCTTCATCATCTGCAAAGTGCACAACAATGCTCTGAATTCAATCTACATTCCTATAGCTGTGAAGTTATGGCTACATTGCAGGCAGATGAAGAGAGCACTGGACCAACTTGAGCTCAAAAAGTGACTGGTCTTCACCTGGAACATTTTGAGAAGGCTATGTCCAACAGACTCAACATTTGCCAATAAACCCACGACTAACCTTCCATGAGCATCCGACGAAGCTCTGCAGCTTCTGCTTCCTCATCCTCAATGTCCTCTTCTAGTTGGGCTTGCAAAAGGCGGCGGCGGGCACCAAGGCCACGAATGCCTTCCCTCCTCCCCTTCTTGCCGCCACCCTCATCACCCTCCTCTGCCTCTAAAAGGTTCTCCAAATCTCCAGCAAAAGAATCAAGGTCTCCATTGGCCTCACCATCACTGTCAGTGTTGTCACCCTCTGGCAGTGAAAGGCTTTGGACCTGCTTGTCCCAAATGTCCTGGCACTTTTCACGGGTCTGTTGCTGGAGCTGAAGAAACGACATTCGTTGTCCCCGAGCAAACTTATTCAGTGCTGCCGCTCCAAGTCTAACACCAGATGCTGCTTGCTCACTTGACAGTTTGCGCACCAGTGCAATTCGGTGCCATCGTGTCATTTTCTCAATTTCTTCTTCTGAGACTTTAAACTTCAAAAGCACCTGCAGAGGCTCATCATCTTATTAATGCCAGAATGTATTGTTTGAAGTTTTACAGTATCTGAGCATTTACCCATTCACCAGAAAAGAAAAGACTTTGTTAGACATTTCATTCAGGGAGAACAATTCACACCTCTCGTGCAGCCTCCATGCTGAGGCGGCGAAGATCGGCATCAGTGCCTGTGACAGCTCCCCCACCTCGAGCAGCTGCTGCTTTTTTCTCAACTAAGGCCCCTGCATTTGTTGGCCTTGTAGCCACACGGAGATAGCTGAAGCCTAGACCTCGGCCTGATGGGTCACCCGGTCCCACTATCTCTAGACGCTCCAGACTCCCTCTACCCTGAAATAAAGTAGTGTTATCTCAATCAGTCTGCTGATCACACTGGACCAGTCACGTACACCTTTGCAAATATAGGTTTGGTGGAGCAACTTAAATGAAATGGCTTCCATAGAAAATATGAACTCATTTGGCTGCACAACTTGTCATTGTCCAGATAGTTACTCTTCGACATTATTGCTCTAGAAAGCATTTTGTGAATTTTGGAGACAGAACTAAATCACACTTGTCCCTCTACCAGGAGGTAAAAGCATCAGTAAAATACAACGGTTTCAAGTGAAAGCAAGGTTCCCTGACCTGCATGGTAGCAGAGACAAAGTTGGAGCTCAAATTCCATGGAGTAATTTGAAGCTCACGTTCAATGTGTGAGGCAGCTGCCAATGCAATTGCTTCATCAGGAAGCTGGTTCATGGCAGCACTCAATCCTGTTGGCTGTGTCAACTTCTGGACCCCCATGCGTTTGAGATGATGCAGCCCTGCTTGCATGCTCTCATATGTACACACCTGCAATTGTTACAGACAAAGTCAGAGAAAATTCTGTCCTTGTCCCCCTAATAATCCCTATTTCAAGATAAGTTAAAACTTTAGCTATGATATAATAGAGTCATGCGACAGAAATGCCCCTCAGACAACCACCCATATTAACCTCTTACAGTTCCATTCCTTTTTCTGTAAATTGTGAACTTGGGGAAGAAAGATTGTGCCCTAGATGGCTCTTCAATGCTCAGAGGACATTTTTACAAGTTCAACTAGGATAGTTAGTGCTAAAAGATCCTCCACCCAGAACCAATTGGGGCTGAAACTGAACAAGTGGCAGTGAAGATGAACATCATGAATGCATGACTCTGCACACATGATGAAGATGGATGAGATGAAGGGAAACAGGGTGGTAGCTGTTATGCTGGTAGTTATGGCAAAACAGATGATAGTAATTATGGGATGAAGAGATAGAAAGATGCAGACATGGAGAAGAAGAGAAACTCACATTTTCAGGTGTGACCATGCGTCGTAGTTCTTCTTCAGAGGGAATCCGAAAATTGGGCCTCATCACCCAACACATCTCCCCATTCACCCTCTAGCAGCAAAATGAAATCACACTCTCAGTGATACAATGAACTCTCATGAGAATTGAGAAATCTCCATACTCAGTGATGCGAACTACAGTGTAACCCAGACTGCCAAAAAAAAACCCCACCACTGGATGCAGAATCACCATTTTTGAAATTTTCTCCCAGACATTTGAAGACTTAAAAAAAAAGATGGATTTTCCAATAGGCTGGGAGACTTTCAGACCTGAAGATCAGCACAATGCTTAATGCGCTTGCGCATGAAGCCTTCTGTCAGTGATGGGAACTGAGACAAAAGCTCATCTGCAAGCAAGCGAGGTGGAGATGAACCAGGCTTCTCATTCACACGAAATTCCCGGTAGAGGTATGTAAGTAGTCTGTTGCCAATATAATTCTGCACCATCTTTGACGTTGGAGTCAAAACTTCCATGTGTGGCTCCTGTTTTTTTATCCCAAAAAAAATAAAAAATTGTACACATCAGTTGGCAGAACACTTCTGTGCACCAAATGTGAAGTCCAGATGACATGCAAGTGAAGATGCAACCAAGAAAAGAGCAAACTCAAATTCCACAAAGCAAGAAATGATGATCTAATAAATAACCATGTTGATGTCAACAAGTATTGTACACCTTCTTACATGACAATGGATGCTCATACTACATGTCCTGTGTATCATCTAAATACACATTCATGTCACCTCATCATCCCCTATCTAACTTTGCATCCATTAGGGATACTGTATCCTTCCAGTATGAACAAGTGAAAAACAGCAAGTGAGGGGTTTATGAGAACTGGATAAACTGACTAAACGGTGCCTGCCAATCCTATCATAATTGTTATTGTATAACAGCGTGATAGAGATAAAAGTAGAGACCTGTTGGCCCACAACATGGATACTATCAATTCGCCGCAAAGTGAGCTTTCCCTTAGCAGAGCGGACGAGAAGGAAATCAGTGGTTGCAACTTTGTGGGCAAATACAGGAGCTCGATACATGTTGGTCTCTAAACTTGACTGTGTATCCCCCGGGCGAATTTCCCCGAGAAATGGGGAATCTTCTGTTGGTTCCAGTGGTAGCGGGACACCTACCCATGAGCCCCTCTCATTGCGCAGCGTAGCTGCTGTTGCATCTGTGGGCAACAGCTTCCGATAATATGTTGACAGACGTGCACCCATGCCTACATTTCCCAGTAAAAGTGGTCTCTCCTCACAGTACCTGCACCACACAGTGTAGAAAAACTATGCAGATGTTACAAATACATATAAAAACTCTGAACAGCTTGGAAACCTGGAACTGACCTGGGGACTCTGGTAAAATCTTTGAAACCAGTCAATAATAATGAAATCATTTAGACAACTACAAGATTATGACAAAGGTGACAGTGCAGAGAGAGCGTACTCCATAAGAGCAACATGGCCATCTTTCACTGACAGCTCTGACTTCTTCTTGAAAGCCCCAGGGGGACGGATGGGCTTATGTTCACCTGGTAAGCGTTGGGCCTTGGGCCATGGATGCACCTTTGTGCGTACTAAATGCAGAACTGAGTTTGGTGGCACTTGCTGCTGTGAAAATGTGCGCCCTTCTACCAACTCCTTCCCTGAGTAAAAAACCTTTGTCTTTTCCGAGGCTTTCAAATCTGTGGAAAGCAGATAAGAGGAGGAAGAGCACAGGGTTATATATACTGGATTACTGAGCAACCACTCTCTCAGTGTGCAAAGTAAGTAGTACAGTATGGACATGAATAGTTCCACAATTTTCCTTCGAACAGGGATTACCTCCTAGCTTCTTCGCTACCTTGACCTTCAGGATCTGCAGGGTTTCAGAAGCATCAACATGAAGCTTGCTGCCCTTCCCTCCCAGGGTCTTCAGTATAATGTTCATGGGACCCTTGGCAGCAAGCCTGCCTTGCTCCTTGGCTGCCACCTCATTGTGGTGTGGATACCATATTGCCTTTGGTCGATGGAAATTGGCTAAATCCTTACTGCACGCACATCAACTTCAAACATCAATATCTAGTATCTTCAAAAACTTCTTGATATTTATAATTGAAGTCACCTTGAATAGAGTTTAAAGATGACCAATAAATAGAGATTTGAGATCTGGCAACAGATCACTGCACAAAAAAGAAAAGAGACACACTGAGGAGCAGTTTGATCAATCAAAAAAGTCACACACATGTTCAGTGAGTGACATTCAACATCAATATCTCATGTGAAAAAATTCCCTAGTCATCAGGAGGATTACAAAGAAAACGAAAAAAGGCACAAAAACAAATATAATGAGAAAAGAGCCATGGACATAAGAGGAACAACATAAGAGGAGAGCTTACTTCGATAATTTGGGCTTCATGGTTTGTAGTTTAATGGCAGGTAGTGAATGCATAACTTTGACGCCATGCACCGCCCGCTTTTTGGCATTTGACTTTTGTTGTTGATGTGTTTTCTTGTTTGTGTAGAACTTATCATTGGAGATATTGAAGCGTGTGCTTGACACAGTTGCATTATTTGAAACATCACCCCCTTCCAAAGAAGACTCTTTCTCTGGTGGTGCAAGAACAACTGCAGCAGCATGCAATCGAAGTGCATGCCCTTCCTTTGTGTCAGAAATCTCAAACACCATTTGTCGGTCTGTTAAGTCAAAAATCACTTTTGGCCTCCATGGGGATGATGATGGATAGTATTTCCCATTGCCCCACAATACATGGTCAAACCAATCTCCTGCTGCCAGCTCAGCATTCTTTTCCTTTGCCTCAAGTGTCAGGCTGCCTATCTGACTTAAAATGTCAGTACCTTCCTGATATTCTTCATTACTTGCAAAACACTGGGATTCTAGCCTAAGCATTTGTGGGTGCCGGTATTTCCTTTGCAATTCAATATGTTCTGCCCCACTAACAGTGGGCTGGCCTATACATTCAACAGAAACTGGTCGAAGCCAATGAGAATCCAACTGCATATTCACATCCATTTCTGCTGTGCTGATTACTTCAAGTCCAGTGGTGCCTGAGGTTTTCTCTTGCACACTTTTGCTAGAACTTTTAGAATCCAATTGCTTATGTGGAGCCAAATTGTTTTTGTGTTGTCCATCATTAAATTTTCTGCAAGTTTCAGTCACATCAACTGGACCCCACAGTATATTCGTCTCCCATTCTTGTTGGTGAAGGTGGTCAAAATTTGAGGAGGGAAACTGTCTCTTCCAGTTAGCAATATCTGCTGCCCACAAGTCCATCTCCCTTTTCATGGGTTCTGCAGGAACAAGGGACTTTTTGTGCTTGGACAACCAGTCCTCATGAGGCCTTGGAACACTCTCATCCTCAAGTGCACATGCATCTTGCTCAGTTGCAATAATATCCCCTCCAATCTCTTCAGTTTCTGATCTTACATTATTCCAGACTCCGCCAGCATGCTGTGAGGCCACTTTGAAAGCTGTTTCTTCATCTTCTTCGAGACCATCTTCGTCAACCTCAACTCTCTCATGTTTCTCTGTTCAATACAGTAACATGATCAGCTTTTGTACCCATCCATCCTTCACCAAAGACAAATTCAACCTGTCTGTAACTTGAAAGAATAACCAGGGTACTAGCCCCCTTATTGCCCAATTTCACTCCTGTAACTCTAATCCAGTGGTCTATCCAATATTCAAGCATATTCATATTCACAAAAAGCACTCCCATATTATTCCATACTATGCCAGTAAAATTGTTTGTAATCATGGACCTCAGATCCCTAACATAGTGCAGTTCTAAGTTTTTGCACTCACATATAGATGTGTATCCTTCCTGATTTAGAGAGAGTTTATTTCAAGACAGAGAATGACCAGTGGCATTATCTGACATAGTTTCTAGACTCTTCAAACCACAACCGGAATTCCAGAGGTGAAACAAAAAAGCTGGTCCTATGTGCTTATTACATATCTAATACCTCAAGCTTAATATGAGAGTTCAGCATGAACTGGGACCTGCTGAAAAGGACCACTAAAAGATTGAAGTAATATACTTCTTGTGGCAGTATTTGATGAGACCTGATACATGAACAATCAAATGTTTTCTCCCAACGTTTGAAATACAGATAACCATACGAGCTTTCCAGATTAAAAAGCTGACCTTTTATGGGTTCTCGTTTTTGGCGCCCCCTTCGATGTCCTGCCACCCAGTAAGGCTCCTGCACTCCAAAAAGCTCGGAAAACCGGAGAACAGTCTTCCCATCTTCCTCACAGAGTACAGGAAGCTCAATTCTTGCCTCACTTTCCAAAACTTTTGGCGATGGCACCACCTCCTACAGATCAGAGTCCAGCACATCTAAGAACAACTAAATCTCATCAAAGTGGACAATGCAGTATATTGTGAGGAACATGGCACAACATCTGTTCCCATGTGCAGACACAAAACTCACCTTTGACAGTTCAACTTCCTCCAAGTCCTCCTTCTCATCAACCTCTTCATCAGAAGCTGTAGGACCAGCTCTATGTCCTTCATCCACTACCACAGCTGCCACTCCCAAATCATCTGAAAAATGGGAACTCCAACACATATTAGTGAATCAGGAACCACACAGCATGAGTGGAAGACAGACCTTGCATAGTTCATCCACTCAAATAGTTGAGGTCCCTTTCAATCCCCAAAAATGACATGTGTAAACACGCAGCTTGCACTGCCAATTTTCCAAAACAAAACAAAATCAGCAATGCTATTTATCTAAAGCAAAAGATCCAGAGCTGAAGGCAGCCCAGTTCCTAGATTTCAGGCCATCAAGGCTCAACTTCAGCCTTCTGTTTGAGACTGATTAAGGGCAACAGTGTTCTTGGCATCAGACACATAAAGGTTTACCAATAACCTCCCAACTCAGGAGTTGCAGAATTGAGCTGGCAGGTAGAACAGGATACTTTGCTGTAACAAGAATCTAAGGTCTGACTGAAGAAGTTCCAGAATTGCAAAAAGTCAGCACTCAAAACTTGCACAGCACCCAATTTCTCAAGAAATGCAGAGGCAAAAGTCGGGGCATTTGAGTTGTTTCAGGGTTTCTTGCCCCACAATCACCTGTGTCAAGAGAAGAGGCTGCTTCAGCAGGCTGCTCTGCTGAATCAAACTCATCATCATCATCATCATCATAATTATCTTCATCAGGCAGCTTAGGTTGCCCCACCAAGGCTGCCTGGGCATAGATCTGCATGTCCTGAGGCCCAAGTTGGACCTCTGGTCCCTCATATTGCTCTTGTATGTCCTCATAATCCACTGCATTCTCTGCTTTCCTGCGATAATCTATGACCAAAAGTCCAACTCAGCATTAGAGATTTCTAGCTAAAGCACTGCTGAACTAACCCTTGTGATACCACCTCTGCTTATAATCTGCCATATCCTTGTAAATAAATCGATAAGAAAACCTGCCCATCACCACAAAAGTTTGAATATGTTCCAATGTCAAAACTACTGCCAATATGCAACTTCTGACATCAAACACTGAACCCTACCAGAATCAAGCAACACTGGAACTACAAGGAGATGAAATTCCATCATGACACAAGCTGAACACATGTTCCAAGCTTCATAAAATGTATAGAGAAGCAACTCCACTCAATCGTAGGATAATGTGGCATCCCTGACCTTCCTGTTCTTCAGTTGACCTCACCCCAATGCCCTGTCTCTTCTGTTTCCCAGATAGCTGCAAACAAAAATACAGGACTAATAAAAACAATGTCAATGCTGATTTCAAGTCCATGCATAAATGAATACAGCACTGACACTTCCACACAAAGATCTGAAGATAACAATCAAATGTTTCTGCAGTTGAAATTAGTCATCAAAACTGTGGTGAACTGAAGAAAATAGGAAACACGCATTAAAGCTGAAGAGAAGAAAACAATGAAATGCAACTAGTGTAAACAACTATTCACAAACAGGGTAAATATTTTTGAGTAAGCAAAGAAAGAATTACAGACTTCGATATCCACCAAAGATGGGCCCAACTGGTGCACCAAAGCTGACAAATGCTCCTTTGCATCCTGATAATAATCCCAACAGATTCCACCTGTGAGGAAGCTAAGCCCCAAAAATGACATTGGAAACCATGTACCATCACCTTCCCAAGACCAAAGACCATAAGTAGCCAACAAAAAAATCCCTTGGTTTTCCATGAAATTTCTTTGCTCTTGATTGAGGAAGCTAAGCAACCCAATCTGATCCAAAGTTGAACTTGCAAACAGCATTACCATCACCTTCCAAGAACCAAAAAATCAGAATCCTAGGGATATACTCTTGCTTCTACGAAATTCTAACTCTAAATTGCCGTCACCCTTGCTCAGGGATTTTTGGCTTTGTCTCCAAGTATTCACTTTATGTAATGGCAACAGCTGGAGGAATGAATCCATGAGGGTAATGACAATGTTGAAGATTATTTGCTTGCACACAAACATCACACGACCCAAAAGGTTGGTGGGATAGCAGCTTAAAAAGGAATGGTTCCAATGAGATTCTTACCACAACTCATTACTAAAACCCTAAAAGGAGGGCAAATGCGATCAGGATCTTAAAGAATGGTTCTAGAGATTTATACCAAGCCCCATGACCAAAACCCTAAAAGGAGGGTAAATGTGATCAGGGACCTTAAAGAATGGTTCTAGAGATTAGTGCCAAGTCCCATTACCAAAACCCTAAAAGTAGGGTAAATGTGATCAGGGACCTTTTACTTTCTCAACCAGGCCTTTTCCTCAAAAAAGTTCATAACCCACACAATTGCAGCAAGTAATGTCCGTTCAAGTTACGAAAGCTCTCCTGAAAATCCAACTCTGAAACCTTGACCAGTTTAGGTAGGTCCAAATGAACCTTCGAATTCCAGAGAATTTCAGTAAGTGGAGCATTAAAACTCAGAAGAATTATAGCCATATGTTTCAGCCAGCCAGTAACATATTTCTGAGAATGTGCAGCAGCAACCCTGGCAGTGTCAAATGGAAGGGTATAATTGATTCTCTAATAAGCATATGGGGGGAGGAGGATTGGAAGCTCGAGCTGCTACGGAAGCTCAAATTTGCAGACTGTGACTAATTGTGTGGCAATCTTCTAATCCCAAAATCCAATTTGCCCTTCTAACGAATCCCACATTCTCTTCGTCTGCTGGGTAGTAATTCATCAGTGTCTAGATTTACACGCCGGGAAGCAGGAAGTGCACCTGATCAAAATATTCTTCGTCAAGGTCTCCGGCATCATCCACGTTCCCGAACATAAACCCCCCCATCGGCCTCCGCTCTCCATCATCATCATCGCCGTACTCGTCTCCCCCATCGTCCTCTTCTCTCTCCTCCTCCTCCTCCTCCTCATCCTCTTCTTCTTCGTCTTCTTCTTGCGCTTCCTCATCGCCTCTCTCCTTGCTCACCGTGAACATATCACCCATAAAAGCTTCGAAAACCCTAAACCGACGACAATGAAAGAATTCCTTAGGGGAACAAAATAAAAATAAAAAATTAAACCACCCAGCACAAAGGATCGCGGGAGCAGGAGGAGGTTCAGACCATCCTCGGCAACGAAGCAGAATGGAACATCGTGATTACAGAGGCCACAAGCACCACAGGCGACATGAGAGCAGTCGATGGGGTTCGCAGCAAACCCCTCGTGAAACCGACGAACGACGACGACGACAGAAGAGTGCACCTACCCGCACAGACGGACACAGACGATCTGCGTCAGGTAGGTAGGTAGGTAAATAAGTAGGTAGGTCGGCCAGGGTGAGAGCGTGAAACAACACAGACCGACCGACCGACCGACCACAATGGATGGATGGATGGATGGATGGATGGATGGATGGATGGCGCGAATGCTTGGACAGCAAATTCTTTCTTTCTCATTCATCTATTATTCATTCGATTGTTGGAAGTGAGGAATTCAAGTAATAATTGCTGGATTTTCGTCCTCGGTTTTTTTTTTGTGTAGCCAAAATATAAAAAGAATGATTAACAATTAGTGCTTCATATTTGGTTTATTTGGCTAAATCCTTTTAGGGATTATTGCAATTTTTTTACACCTTTTTTATGGATGATAGCCACTTTGGCTACAAAACAAAAATTTCACAAAACAACATTTATAGGTATTTATTGTAATTGTACAATGGGTGTTGTAATAAAGTACATAATTAAATAAATAAAATTTGAAGATTTCGTGTCTTGGAAAATTTTGAATATTCCTAGTGAATATTTTTAAAGATTTTCTTTTCCTTTGCAACATTTTTTGTTTTTTGAAAATCATTTCTTCAAATAATACAATTAGTGTCAAAGTTCCCAAAGTATGATGGTATTAATGTTTTAATTACAACTAGAATTAACATTAGGTGTTGAAACGACGATACCATTAAAAAAAAAGCTATTGAAATTATGCAAAGTGGCAAGTAATCATTAAGCTAAATATGTATGTAGTTAACTTTCATGTTTTTCAATTCACACATTATAAGTTTATAACAAGTAGGAAACACAATGTCATTACCTTACCCTAAGGTAAATGTCATTATTAAATAATCCTCAAAATAGTGAAATTAAATTTGCAAAAATATGAAATTGACATGTTGAAAATCATCATAATTATCATAGGCTACACTCTGAATAATTTCACTACTCATGTGACATTATCATAATGAATTGTGGAAAAAATTTATAATTTTCAATTTTAAAAAAATAAAAATTTGAAAAATAACAATTATTCATCTTGTCAATGTGGAAACTAACCCTAAGCTATAGTACTTTAATTCTATCACACATTCACATTATGCATTGAAAGTAATTTGTTTCAAACATTTTCCAACACAATTTCACATCATCAACTTTCTATTTTTCCATAGCAATTTGCTAATCCTCATTTTTCTAAAGAGTTCAAATGCATTTTTGTCCACATTATGTTGTTTGCAATAACTTGATTGGTGTCCCCAATGCTTTTATCATTTGTTTGTCTTTTTGTTGAAGCTTCATTATTTATATTATTTGAACTTCAATATTATTGAAAAATTATTATTATTTCATAACAAATCATTGCATCTATGTCATAGTTTTTTTGCAAACAACTTTTTCACATTTTTTTTGCAATGTCTTACAACGCTATATTTCACACCTTGATTTTACAACCTCATCTTCCAATTCAACAACCTTCTTATGTCCTTTTGTTTGTGTTTTGTAGAATTTGCATTGTTTATCCTTTCAATTTTGCTCTCACAATGAATGAGTTGCATGTTTACAATGGCTTTTGTATTATGAGCAATCTATTTTTTTCTAAAACTTCCTTCAAAAGAGCTAACAAATACTAAACCCACCAATGTGATTGTAAACCTTAACATACAAGCTCCTAAAGAAATCACTAATACATGTGTTATGGTTGTTGTAGCTCTCCATGATTGTCAATTGTCAAGTATGTTGAACAACTTGTCTATTAACTTGAGGCATTGGGTGAAACTAAGATCCACAACTTGGTTTTTGAGATTTTTTATGATTGAATACGATGACAAACATTTTGAAAACTTCAATATGACCCACGGGAAGTTCTTTCAAATTGGTCATCAATTGATAACTTTTATAACAAATAAAAATACCATGTAGAAGGAAAGCAATTCCTATGGAGATTTCAGTTGTGTGCATCATTTACAAGTTGGAAATGGGAATGCATTTTTCTTATGTATTTTGAATTGTTTGTTTAAGGAAAATCAAAAATCTTTTTTATTCTTCATGAAATTGTTTATGTAATAATGAAATGTTCAAGGGTCTAATTTCTTGGCCTAAAACCAACAAGATGCAATGGTGATGGTAGAATTAAAAACATATCTTTTGTACAACCTATGCCATTAATGGAATGCATGTTTAAGTGTCAAATATTTAAGGCCCTTGTGTAAATATTACAATTATTACTTTAGACAAGTGGCTACAATAACCATGTTGTGGTAATTGTTGATTGTAATAGACAGTTCATTCATTTGTTTGTTAACCTTCCAAAAAGGTCAATAACTCTAAACTATTTGAAGAAATCGACGTTATGTAAATATGTTCAATACAATGATCTATTAATCACAATAGAAGTACTACTTCAACTCCTCCATATCTATTTAGATACAGAAGCTACCCTTTGATATATTGGATCGTGAAATCTTATAAAGAAAAGGGGCAACATATCATGTTGGAGTTGTTATACAATGAAAAATAATTGTAGGAGGTTTAATTTCAAAAACACATTTTGTATGTTGAAAAACATTTTCTTGGGAGTTAATCAAGTGGGAAGTTTGAATTATATGTCATATTCCTTTTAACATCTTTACTTGTTGCTTGTTACATAATTGAATAGATTCTCAATTTGAAACATTCATGTAAATTCTTAGTAAGGAAGATGAAAAAGAACACTAGTTGACATTAAATTGATATTCATATCATTCCAAATCTTGATGATTCATGAATTTTTTTTCATGTTACATGAAAAAATAAAAGCCTTTTTTTTTGTAATATAGATGATGACATGCATCATTTGCCACCCACATTCAAACATTGATGATGCATTTTCAACAAACTTTGATACAATTCTACATGAATCATGAAGGGAATTATTTAATTACAATCCTTCTCATGGTATAACAAACTCAAAAAATAGATAATCTTATATGAACATTGAAGTTATTCTATAAAATATAAGGAGTGCAAAAAGCTAATCAAGAACATGGGGACATAAAAGGTCAATAAAAATGTAATAAATGTATTAGGGTATTGCACCATGAACAATAATATAATATTCTAAAAGGGGAGTTGGTCACAAAAAGATGACCATGCACAACTTTTATTCAAATAATACTAATGTAGCATGTGCCGTTGCCAGGAATGTGAACACATTGAGGGTTCAACTAATTTTTCCTTCCAAACCAAATATTAGCAATTTGTTTGAATTTCCAACAACAAAATCCACTCAAAAATCAAATATTGGTTTTAAAAATGATGAAATAAACTATATTAAATCTAACTCATCAAATGTTTTCCAAGAACACTAACAATGCCCCCAAATTCCAATATAGTTTTTAGTTTTGATTTTATTTAATTCTCATTGAAAAAATGGTTCAATAATCAATAGATTCCACATTATAATCCCAAACAATATTAAACCACATCAATGCACCACTATTCATTGAAAGCTTTTCAAAGATACCAAGAATGCAGCATGAAACATCATGGTTTGGGAGATTTTGATGTGAAAAACAAAACAAAACAAAACAAAACAAAATACCTTGCTTCATAGATAAATATGTTTATTTACATTGCCAAAGGTTATAAACACCTTTTTAGTGTTGAATCACCATGGTTGTAGCATCTTGTTATATGTAAAGACGACAAAGTTAGGTTTCCAAATGGTAGCCAACTGGCAAAACAACACATTCCTACCATATTGTTGCAAAAGACCTTGAACATATTTCCAAATGGATTACCCTTTCTACTTGTGACATTTAATTTGTGAATGTTTTGCATTAACTTGGGCACATTTGCATTGGTTTTCAACTTCATTAATGATACATGGGTTTCTAAACATGTCATTATGCATTAGTATACAACAAGTCCAAATCCACTAACCTAAATCACTACAAGGTTGTAAAAGTTAACTTAATTTACTATGCCCTAATTTCATCTCACTTTCAATGAAACTTCAACTACATTTTCACCTATAATCAAAATAATTTATTAAAGTTATTTTTGGTACTATTGATATGATAATTTAAATGTTATATAAAATTTAATAATAGTTATTATTTAATATAATTAATTTATAATGTATAAAATTATTTATCATAACCTTTTATTACATCAATTAGTTACAATATGACATATTAAACAGTGATTTAAACCAACTTATAATTTATTTTGTAAATTATTTCAAATTTGAATTTAATTTCCATATATTTTTTGGGCCTTCATTTATTACCATGTAAAAAAAATTTAAGAAATAAAAAGATGAAAATTCAATTTTAATCGTATGTGTTAATATATAAAAAATAAAATATAAATATAAATATTATATTGCAACATAATGTAAAAATATATACTTCTTGAGGCGGGATACATTTATTACTATACATATAAATACATTTCACTAACATAATGTAATATAATATTTTAAAAACCTAAATTAATTAATATTTTATAATTTATTTTAATATTGTATCATATAAATTAATTTACAATTAATCAACATATTTCATTATTTTGAAACCAAATGAAGTACAATAAAATTCAAAATAAATAAAAATATTACTTTTATTTTTAAAATTTTAAATAATTAATTGGAATACTAGTAATAATTTTTTGAAATATTTTGAACTATCAACTAACATGTTGTTTATAATTATATAATTTAAGTACTATTTAAATACTAAAAACCATTTAAGATCTTTTTTATTCAAATTAAATAAAATATATTTCATAATAAAAATTCATTAATATTAAATTTACATATTCCATATACATATATGTAAACTTAAAATAAATTTATGCAATGAATTTTATTTTATTTTGATATATTAAAAAAAATTATAATAAATAATATACTATTACACTATTTTTAATTATTAATTAACATACTATTTATAATAATGTAATTTACCTTTTTAATATTTAAAATTTTATTTAATTTTATTTAATATATCAATTAATGATATAATTTATTTTTATTTTATGTTTAAATATTATCATTTAAAAATCCGAATTATATATTATTTTAATAAAATTATATTTTAATTCTGAAAAATAAGTCAGATTTTTTTTTTCCTTTATTTGACAAAATGCTAAAGATGTTTATAACAAAATCAAAATCCAATATTGTCAAGCATACAAATATAGAATAAATAGTGCATAATACATCATATGTATATAAGATATAAAATATATAACAAATAAAATTATGTACATATTACATATAATTTTTTTCATTAAATAATATTTTGCTATGGGCTTCATTTGATAAAAATGGATAGCATAATACTCATTTATGAAAATATAAGTTTTTTGATCTAATATGTTTATCATATAAAATCGCCTATATGATATATGAGAATGCTTTAATATAATATAGTAATACAAATATTTTTGAATAAATGAATATAATATAAAAGTTATTTTTAATTTATAATAAATTCACATTTTTTTAATATTTATGTTTTCAATTATTTGTATTTTACAATTATATAATCAAACTCATATTATGATATAAAAATTAATGTATATATATTTAATATATCATAGTGAAATTTCGACATGGTCATTTTGACCAATGTTTTTTTTCCTAAACCTATTACTTATGTATTAACTTGTCATAGTAACAGTTCTAATATGTACACCACATAACATCATCACAATTGTTAATGGAAATCCACATGTCACCACTTTCATCCATCATCTAATTGGGAATAAAATCTTATTACATGCCACATGTTTAGGTATGATTGGTGTTGGGTTTAGCACATGACGTCAATATTGTGAACCATAGTTTGCCATGTGTCGCAATTTAATTGGTTTATACAACATCACATATAATCATATTTGTTGGATCCATGGTGATGCCATGTGTTGTTATTTAATTAATATGTGTTGCGTCACTTGACATCATCATCATTTTCCAAGTTCCTAACATGTGTCATCATTTGGTGTCTTCATTCATGCCACCTATCATTCCTATAATTATGGCAATTTATGGTATTTTAATATTAAATAATGGTTTATTTGACGTGTATTATTGTCTTGTGATAGATTGATTAATCTTGGTCATTTGTTACATATTGGAGGAACTATTTAAACTATTTTTAATGTGAATAGTTCGATGTTTGTAAATTAATCTTAAAATAAATTCTCACATATTTTTCAAGTCATCTCTACCACCACTATACGTAAAGATTGTGGCTTTATTGACTGATAATGGTGCTTATGACATGGATATGTATAACATCCATGGATTACAATGTAAATGCATTCCATTAATGGACTGGGGAAATACCTGTCGCAACCCCACTTTGGGGCTATGTGTGAAAATGCAACTCACACTCCCAAAAGTGGGAAAATGGAATCCTCCGGGACTCCCAAAAACTCAGAAGACGATTTGAGGAGTCAAATCTCCTTGCTTGATGCGTTCATTATATCAATGGAAAGCTCTTGAAACATAAATGTCCAAAATGGCCTCGCATTGCCCATTTGGACATCTGTAGCCCAAGTTATGGGCAAAAGAAGAGCCGGGAGTCAAACTGTCAGTTTGACTCCCGACCACTAAAAGTCAGGAATTGACCTCTTCCCAATGTCGCCTGAAGGAGTGTGACATGGCGTTGGAAAGCTATCGACGAGAACTAGAACTTCGGTTTAGAGCTTGTCCCGATCCAAATTTGGGGCGAGGAGCTATGGCCGTCCAAAGTCCCGGGACTCCAACTCGAGACAGTTTCGGGACTCCAACTTGGGAGTCCCGGGAAAAAGAGCCATTTGGATGTAGCCTCGGCGGAGAGTTGCAGAGTATACTATATGGGGGAAGGTGGTGGCTTCCCCTAAGTACGGGTCGTGGTGAGTCAAGCAGTCCAAGTTCCCCGTGGCTTGTCCCAACACCCAAAGGTGTTCCCGAATGCTAACTAACCCTCTTGTGGTTGGTTTTGGATGCAGATTCAAGCTTGATATTCTAGTCCATCTTCCTAGTTTAATCCCGGGACTTCTAGCACGCCCCTCTACCCCTCTTTAGTGCTGGAAGTCGGGAACGCCCTTCAAATCCCAACTTTTCGCAACTCAACATAGTTGGACCCTCAAGTGGGTTCAACCCGGGACTTGGGAGTGTGTCAATACCAAACAAGTTTTTACATGGAACAAAAAAAATTAACATGAACCAAATAATTAGATTGAACAAAATCAAACTTAAAACCACGCAACACCATCAAAAATATTGTAATGGTATTCAAAATATGTTTTCAAAACTTTTGCCATGTTCCATGCATTTGCTAGTTTCATCAATTTGGCAAACCTAATAATTATTAATCAAACCACACGCTATTACATACAATTATGTATATATATATATATGTCACACCAAAAAAAACCCCATTTGCCATATATTTCAGCCTTTAAACCATTTTTATTGACCCTTTGTTAATATTTATCACAACCACTATGCATTGCCCAATTGTAATTGAAAACCTTTGAAAAATTATGCCAATCATGTGTTATTAAGGGGCGAAATTGTGGCCCTCGATCATTATCGTCCTCTAGGAGGTAAAACTAAAGGAACAAGGTCAACACCTTATTATTCAATAGAAATAAATTACCTTCACTAACTTACTTTACTACAACTATTTGAGTAGTAAATAAGAAATCATACAAAGAGCAAAGGAAGAAGGTAGGGTTTGAAATGTCTTAGAACATTCCTATCATTTTATCTATAAGGTAATCCAAGGGGGGCAAGGGAATAAATTAGAAAAAGGTAACATGAGAAATGACCATAACTTGATAATAGTTATTTTACAAGGTTTTGCAATACCTTTAATGCCTTTGGTTGTTACTTTAATGGGGTTTGCAAACCTCCTACAACTATTGTCCCACCTCAACCATGCTTGTTGTCCCTTTAGCAATGCTACTTACCGCCTACAACAACTCTAAATGTTTCCCCACCATTCTTTACCATCTGTAGCACATTGCATCCACTCATAGCCATTGCCTATCGCATACATCAATACGTTATAATTTTCATGCGACTACTTGCCAAAATTCTCCTTTTTTTTACTACCACCAAGTATTAACTGCTACCTTCTTTTGGTAGCTAGTAACTTACTACTCTAGAAGCTACCAAGTGGTATGCCTCTTTACTCTCTATTTTAAAAGAATTACAAAAATAACATGTCAAGGAACATCATAATTTGTATAATATCAATTTACTCTACCTTTTACACCTCTTAATAGAATATATACATACCAAAAACACATCGAATTCCTCAACTATTTTCCATTAAAATCACACACAAATACAAGTACATTTCCTCATTACTCTTTCTTCCTTAATAGTACAACACACTTTTCCAATAGAATCATTCATTCCAACCCCAACTACAAAAGCATTAAATACCTTAAAAATCCCCCAACGCCTCTTTTAATATTCCTACACAAAACCATACAAGGCCCACATTAACCCCAAGAAAATAGGGCCCTTATTTTAATCCTTTCTTAGAAATCTCCTAAATGATTGGGTAGATTACCCCTAACCATTCACTAACATTAACTACTTAATCCCACTAGTTTCATCCCTTGGATAAAGGACGGTAAATTTACCATTATTAACTTTTAGTTACTAAAAGGCCTAAGGTACTAACTAGTCTAAAAATTTTACTCATTAACACATGCCACAAATCTTTCCCAAGGCACAAGATTTGCCAATAGTTAATCAATAAATTCAACCTTTGTCCTTGGTTTTAAAGACTACAACCATGCCACATTTAATTAGGATTTGTCAAAGTCTTGTCAACTACCATCATTACGTAATTATACTTACTAATGCACTATTATCTTGTAGCATGAAGGGTGTTGAAATAATAGTTACATATAGTTTTGAAGATTTTGAAGATTTTGAAGATTTTAACCTATGATTAGGGGGGACATGAAATGTGTTGTCAGAACTTTTGTTACCTTGCAAAAGACATGTCATTATTGAAGTGTGAAAACTAAAAAACCATAGAACACTGGAATTCCAAGCTAATATATTAAATTGAAAGTAAAGTTTACTTTACATACATAACATCATATCACATCAAGAACATATGTCCACATATATATGCACCTTGCAAGTTAAAATATAAAGTACATGTGTCTTTCAAGATCATAACTTGTAAGGGAGGGATACATTGATGGCACCTTCAAAGCTTTTGTTTATACCTTGTGTCCCATTCAACTACAAAATGGTAGAGTCATTACATATACCAATGTCGCTAGAAAAGGAAAATCCAAGAAAATCAACCCACATATGATGTGTAGACATGAATAGGAACCTCACTTATGCCAATTAATAAAGAATCACGTTGATGAACATTAATTTACCTTCCTGTTGGGATTCAAAAGCTTGCACTTTCATTGTTGTTTTGTGGGAACTATACCCTCTTGCAACCTAATCAAATCTGAATTGTTTTCTAAGCTACCAACAATTGTGGTAATGGCCTCCTTATGTGTGTTAATGAGAGTTGGTTGAACTTGGGCATTGCACTTTAATGCACATGTGAATTCATATGGAACATGCATAGGTATAAATACTAAGCATGACAAACCCATGAAATAAATCACAAAACCAATAAGGATAATGACTCATATTGTTCACATAATTACTATTTTGCTCATAGGAGATTGAATGTGACATGTCATCCCAGACCTATATATGGAGATGTGGTTTGAATATAGTCTTCTAGTAGGCCCCATAAAGGAGTTTTAATTATTTTCCATATTCTATCTTACTCAAATGAACCAAGAGCTAACTTGCCTACTTCTTGTTGTCATCCAAGGGTTGTGGATGGGCATTTGCAACTTCAAAAGATGTGTTGCATGTTGCATTCTCCTATGGCATTTTTCACATCCTACACATATCACATATTCTACATGTTATTTCACCGCTCAATACCAAGTGGCAACATATGGTAAATGAACATTACTAAAACATTCCTTCCCAAATGAAAAGGAATCAATTATGTAATTTAGGCTATATGAAGTTAATTATTATTTTTGATTTAGAGCATAGTCAAATGCACATGGGCAATTGAACATGGGACATAGGCAACTATAAATGTCCATATAAATTAAGGTCAAAAACACCAAACGCCCATGAGAAATCCTTGTTTTTATCAAGTTCACTCTTGGAGGTGCCATACGTTCTATAGTGTGCTAGTGGCACAAGGTGTTTGATTTGCCATGGATGACACCTTAAATATAGCCTCCAACTAATTCATACCGTCTCCAATTATAATTGGGGGGCATTGTTTTTGGCCACAATAGTAACAACTTGAACCACTAACCCTTCAAGTGCGCTAAGCCTTGAATGTCAATTTGTGGCATCATTTATACCAGGTGTGCATGGTGTCATTCGTTGAGGCTTGTTAATTGAGGCAACCTACACATATTAAGCCTCACATGTTTGATAGTGAACAATAAACTTAACAAAATGTTGCAATTAACACTTTTACACGCATTCTAGAACCCCACAATAATCACCTTAATGGTACCTTGCAAACTTACATTAAACTATTACTCATCCATAAATTGTACAACAAATTTGTGGCATGTACCAAACCAAACCCTTGTCAACTTATTAAACCCTACATGTTCGATTGTTTTTGGAACCACCATTGCCCATGGTTAAATGAATGTGCTAAAGTTGTAATTAAAGAAGGATAGGACATATTCATTGAAGGTGATTTAACATGTTGTCAATGTGACAATATCCAAAATCTTGAAGTTCCTTTCTCTTTTGCCAACTCAAGATTCACCTCAGCTAATGTAAAGGGCTATCAAGTAGTTCATTTTCCTACATATAACATGCCACTAATAGATCCACACATGCATGTACAATTCAATGAACATTTGTTATAACAAAACAAAAACAATCCACGATTGAACCCATTTTCTTACCAATATGCTTTTACCTCCCACGTCTCTACCACAACCATAGTGGCTTGGGGTGGAGACCAATGTTTGCATTGCATGATCTATAACTACTTCACCTTGTTTTGACTCAAAAGTAATAAGGTGTTTCATGTTTTCCCAATGCTTTTCTATATAGTCATTAGGCCTTGGTTCACCTTCATCATTGAAAAGTTTTTGTGCATTTTGTCTATTTTTCAAATAGACGAAAACTTGTGCTTTGAACTTTTTGTAGGATAAATCATAACCAAGATACTCCCAATTTCTTTCAAACATGGTTTTCACTTCATTCATCAATGCATGAGGTTGTGCATTGATGTTGTTTACACTTGGATCCAAACAACTATAATAACCACATAGCGTATTCACCCATATAAGCCGATGAGGGGTTTTAAGTTTCCCAGTCAAATCACAAGTGACAAAAAATGGTTTTGTCCATTAACTTGAATCACATGATAGCTTGCTTGTGTGTATTGGCTATTTTTTCCTTTCATGCTTTGCATTGTATATTAACATGATATTTCTTTGACATACCAATAATCATGACTTCTTCCCCGGTTAATGTTGTAGTGGAACTTACCACCTATTGTGAGTTTGGTGGTTGGGTAGTTGCTTGTGTGCCCACGACTCCCATTAACTTGGACACATTAGAGCATAGTGCCCCTTGTCCATGTTGCTCCATATTCACACCAATGGAATTTGGCAAGGAACCTTGATGTCCCATGTTGTAAACCTTTAATGAGCCAAAGGTTTGCAAGGCACTCAAAGTTTGCATCTACTGCATTGCATTCCATTATCCCATGTTGAAGTTTGGCGATCCATTTATAACCCTTTGAACTCTATTACACATGGCACCCAAATTACTAAACAATGCATTTTTTATTAAATCAATTAGTATCTAACCATGCATCCTAGCATTTGTGACAAATTCAAGCATAACACCCAAGTCAAATATAACCCCTTGAGACATTATAGTTGTTCTAGAAAAGAAAAGTAAGGATTATATTGGGTTTTGAAACACCTAATTTCTTAAGCGTATATGGAAATAGCCACCGCCTATGGTCACTTTCATTACCAACCAAGGACTTTTGTCCATCATTTCCTTCATCTTCATAATTATCCAAGGCAACATTCCACATGTGATCAATATCATTTAACTATGAAATGTGGCTACCAATTGCCTTCGTCATGTTTTTCTCCGAGGATAATTTTTTCAATTTCCAAGGCTTGGTAAGTTCACTAGCTTTCTACAAGGATATGTATTATTTACATTAATTACATGCCCGAATGCACAAATTTGAAACAAAAATACATCAGTGGCCTTATAATCAGTGAATAAAAAAACCAATCCATATATACATCATCTTTGGTTCAAAAATTCAACCCTTGTGATGGGTGCAACAACTCAAACTAAATGTGGATTTCAATGAAAGCAATGGATCATAGTAAAACATTTCAACTCATGTATAATTCTATTAGCCAAATGTATTGGGCTTTGTCTAGGGGACTAATACATTGGGTCTAATACAAAAAAGACTATCACCTAGGGATTGATGCATCGAGACTAATACAAAAAGGACTATCACCCAAGGATTGATGCATTGGGAATACATTGCCCATGGGAAATATGTGCAAAAACTTACAACATTGTGCTTACCTTGACACAACCTTGCACATCAATAGGATAATGGAATGAATAATATTCCAAATATTGAGTGTGCAATAATCATGATCAAGGCACATTGATTAATTCCAAATAAGGTAAATCAAGTTCAAAGGTGTACCTTTTTCTTTCTTCACACAACTTAGCCTTGTCATGGATGTTTCTTACTTTATTCAAAGTCATTAATGTCTTCGTTTGATGATGAATGTGGCTCTTTGCCTATGTTAAACTTTAAGCTTGAACTAGTTTATTGCATTTCATCAATTTTAGATGATGAAGCCTCCTTGGTGGACTCAAGTGATGGCTTGTTACATAGCAAACTGCAACGTGGATTTTGTCTATAGGCATTCGTGCCCAAAATCTCCTTTGTTATCACTTTTTTTTTGGAAATTTTGTGCACCATACAAATTACAAAACTTCACAAAGACATAATAACATATTCAAAGAGTTAGTTTAATGCACAAAAATAACATGACTTGAATATATATATGAACCATATGTGCAAATAGACTAAGTGAATAAAGGCCTTGCACGTAATCACTTTAAGCAAGTTGGCACACTCAAGAACAGAAGAAAACACGAAAATTTGTAGTCTTATAAAGTAAGAACAAAAAGAAAACCAAATAAACAAAGGTTTATAGGGCTTGAAACTTACTAAGAGAGATCAATAGATAAGTTTAAGGATTTCAAGACTACATTGTTTTTAACAATGTTAGTAACTCTAACAAGGTCATATTCGCACTAGTACACAACAACATTGTTTGGCACCATCGAGTATGTGCGTGTTGCTTGGAGAATCATTTCAAACTCTTTGCATCAACACACAAATAGTGACCTCTAGCTATCAATGAACTGACATTGACATTTAACCATCGGCCTATAAAACCCATCCAATCCATGAACATGTTTAGGGGATAAGTCTAGAGAGGGCTTTAAAACAAATGTTGAAACAACCTAGCATCCTTGAATCATCCATCCATCAAGTGAACTTAACCTTAAATTGTGGGGGTTTGTGGTTTTTGTAAATTTATAAATATGTTAAACCAATTCATCTTATTTGTTCAAGAATCTATACAAATTGCTAAAAAATGTTGTCATATATTATTATAAGCAAAAGAAACCTTAGCTTTAAACCACATACTAAACTTGCACCACATAGAACACCCAACCAAAGAACAAAACGACAGTTGGTTTTATGCACTAGAAGCAACAACCAAGTTATAAGGTGTTAGCAACTATATATTTAGGTGATGGCCATGGTAGGTGGTCGTCGTCTTCAAACAATGTCCAAAATTATCAATGCCCATGGACACATTGTTTTAATTCCCACCATGGTTTTTTGCCACAAGTTGCAAAAACCTTATTGTTAGACTAATCATGCAACAAAATCGTCCTACTATTTCTTCTCAATGTAACTCAATGTACCACTCTTGTGTTCACCTCACAATAAAGAATGACCTAGCTATGTTGTTCAATTTGTATACAACAAGGGAAATTTCGCACCCAATTGTAAGGTTGTCTAGAGGTAAATCCAAATGCGATATCTTGCAAAACTTTATATTGTCTTTGTACAATATTCAATTTTGTGCATCAAAATTCAATAGAGGCGTTAACATTCTTGCTCCTATTGGTAGCCCCATTTTACTTGTGCATAAATACAAGCTCCAACTTAGTAAGAGAAACATGGTTGCGATGTGCTTTACTCATGTTGAATAGGTGTTGGAAGATTCAAACTAGCATGGACATTTGTGCATAACAAAAGAATGTTGATGTGAAACATGTGGTATATTGAGGTGGGTGCAATCTCTCAATGCAATTGTCATTTGGATTTGAGATGCACATTAGGCTTGGATTTTCCAAGTTGGAAAAAGTGGATGAAATGCAAGTGTTTTTTCACACATTGGCACATGGCCATTTGGAATTGTTTATGCGTTAAGTACCTTTTGGTGGAAGCCTATTTAAACTAGTGTGTTAAACTACTTAGCTCAGATTGAGTTGAGAGTGATTAGTTAGGCCTTCTATGAACATATTCAAAAATATCACTATTTGGTAGATGTTGAAATTTTAATAACTATGGTCCAACCAATAATGCATTTGGGTTTACAACTACAATTCAGCCACTTGTAGGTAGTTTTGTGGTCTTAAGTCAAAATTTCATGTTTCTATGTAAATTTTGTTTTAAACCTAATTCTAGTTCAATGCCACTTAGTAAGAGGTTGGCAATGTTATTTCCAACCTTATGTATTGGCTTAATACAATAATAAATTACAATTTATTTGCATCTTTTGCATCCAAATTTTGCCGTGTAAGCACCAATAGCTATGGTCCAACTAATGATGCATTTGGGTTTACACTATAATCTAGCTACTTATAGCTAGTTTTGTGGTCTTTAGATCTAGTTCTAACTTAATGTTGCCCAATGAGAGGCTGATAATGTTATTTCCAACTTTATTTATTTATTTGAAACAATAGTAAGTTGCAATTTATTTGTGTCTTCTACATCCAAATACTATCACATAAGCACCTGCCGTGAATGAGCTACAACCTTTGGCTATTATCCCTTGTTTGTGCATATAGCTTTTGGTTTGAATCATACCTTTAAACATCTCGACACTTGCATGTAAGGATTTTCTTGGGGCATTGGTTGATGTAGGTGCTAGACTACAATAATGTTAATGCCCAAGCCATTAATGCTTGCCATACATTATGTTCCATATTCTATTAACATTGGTCATTTAGTAATCAAATAAGTATTGTATGCCCAACACACTAATTTTGTAAGCTTTTCCAAATTCCCACTCTTATGAAACATTCAACATAGACAATTATTTTTGACATATACTTGGCCCCCTAATTGTTGTTCAAATATGCCCATAATTGTTTCTTA
>Ga0116231_10002182_pt1 | contig 40970 bp, 33 predicted proteins | sample S1TSphgellanicum_2_FD_89695 | JGI IMG/M metagenome (GOLD analysis project Ga0116231, IMG submission 89695) | Host-associated microbial communities from peat moss isolated from Minnesota, USA - S1T2_Fd - Sphagnum magellanicum MG | ecosystem: Host-associated > Plants > Peat moss > Unclassified...
CCGAGAAAAAGAGCCATTTGGATGTAGCCTCCGTGGAGAGCTACAGAGTATACTATAAGGGGGAAGGTGGTGGCTTCCCCCAAGTCCGGGCCGTGGTGAGTCTTGTGTGTTCGTGTTACCCGTGGCTCGTCCTAGCACCAAGGGTGTTCCAATTATGCACTAACCACTTTGTGTGGGTTGTGTGTAGGCCTGTGTGAGTGAGTGAAGCTTGTCAACTTTTCCTAGTCCCATCGCGGAGCTCCAACACGCCCCTCTACCCCTCAAAGTGTTGTGAGCTAGGGAGTGTGTTCCAACTCCTCCTTCTTTCGTTGTTTTCTACTTGGGCTCTCATTTGAGTCCTTTGAGGAGTTGGGAGTGCGTCAGTCAGAATAAATAGACCATGATGGGACAAATGGATGACGGGATAGATGGATGAAATGATGTTTCACGACGTCCTTTATTATATGTAATGCTGGAAGAGTTGAAAATTTTTATGTCTAGGTTAGGGAACTTGAAAGCACCATCAGATTATTGTGGTGCATTGGGAAAGCACATCATGGATAGGAAATTGGGGTTGATGAAAAGCCATGATTGGCATGTGTTGATGCAACAATTAATGCCTTTAGCTTTGAGAGGATTAATGGATCCCCATGTTTGGTTAGCATTCATGCGCCTAAGTTGAATATTTCGTAAAATATGTGTGAAGGTGTGGGATCCAATAAAATTACCTATGTTGCAAGAGGATGTGGCAACTACACTCAACCTACTTGAGTGGGAGTTGCCCGAGGCATTATGTGATGACACATTTATGCTTATATGTGGTTGAACAGTTGGCCATATGTGGCCCAGTGCATGCTAGGTGGATGTAACCTATTGAACATGCTTTGAAGACATTCAAAGCTTATGTGCAGAATAAGGCACAACCTGAGGCATCAATAGCAAAAGGCTACATTTATGACGAAACCATTGGGTTTGTCATAGAATACATGCAAGAATTCAAGCATGTCCAACACCATATATGGGACCCATATGAAGAAGGGGTTTGTGGTGAGGTGTTGGAAGGTGCAGGAATTAAATTCATTTTGCCAAAAGAATGTCATGATCTAGCACATCAATATGTGCTCACAAATGTAACATGCTTGGCACCATGGGTCAGGTAAAGTACCTTAGACCCTAATAAGGTTTAATGGGTTTAATATTTATAAGGTTTATGGGTTCTAGTTTAGGGATTAAGGTGTTGATATTAAGGTTTAAAGTTTAATGCCTTTTGGGTTTTTGGTTCATTGTTCAAGTTTTATTGGATGTGATGTTTATATGGTTTATGGTTCAAGGTTTAATGTGTTTAAGCTTTAAATTAATTTGGTGGATATATTTTGAGGAATGTAGGAAACATGAGGAGCAAATTCGAGCGAATAGGATACGAGCTAAGTTTGAAAACTACTAGTAGATAGATGCTTCAATAGCTAGTAAACCCATCCAATTTCCAACTGAACTCACAAAAGTTGTGAACTTGAAAAATTGGATTTGAAATGCAATTCAAACCCACATTACAAATGGTGGCACAATTGAAGACAAGGATGTAGTGCATCTGTTAATGAAGCCAAAGTCGATTGCTTTAAGGTACACAAAAATGAGGGCGTATGGAAATCATTACAGGGTCAATGAAGGTGGTGCAGAAACCACAATGCCAACATATGATTTTGGGGTTGCATCCATTTTCCAATAGCCACAAGTAACACATGAAGGCATTACACTTAGTTTTATCCAATATGTGGGAGTACTAAAGGACATAATCTTGTTAGATTATGGATTTCTATCCCAACCAGTGGTACTCTTTAAATGTGATTGGGTTACATTTGGGTATGATAGATGGGGTAATCCAACCTACAAACAAACTGAAGATGGGTTTTTGTTGGAATATTTTCACCACTTGAAAGCAAACATAGATGAACCATACGTGTTTCCAATGCAAGTGCAACAAGTATTCTATGTGTAAAAACTTAGCACACCATAGTGGAAAATTGTTATTCACAAGGAGCCAAGGTCTAAGCGCCCGGTTGCCTTTAATTGTTTCAATTTGAGCTTTGCTTTTGGCAAAACACCCTTGGATACTTGTAGATGATTTGTCACAACATTTATGGATTTCAATTACAACCCAATGTTTGATACAACCACCCTTGGATCATATGTTGATGCTTGTTGTTTATGATTATTTTTGCTATAAACAAGTTCTAGAAATAACCCCTTGAAACTTTTGAACTTGCACATTCAAACATCCACATGGTTTCCAATTTTAGGGGTAGCCTTATCTAGGCCGTGCTCTGCATTGACTTTTAATTGTGTCCTTAATTTGAAAGGCTTTACACATCCATTATTACTTTCCATTGTGCGCTTCATAAGCTTAGACATTTGGGCATGATGTAGGTTGGGAAAAACAAAAAGAAGGATTCGATTTTTTGTGCCTGGGTGAATGGACCAAACTCACACCCTTTAACCCTATGGTCAGACAACCTTAACTTACTAGACCATTTTCCTCCACAATATATGCATTGGAAGTCAGGGCAATCCTTCTCTTCTTGTAGCAAAGGAACTTGAGTAGTTTGGGTCTACTCAAATACTTCATGATAAAGCTTAGGGGTCAACCATTGTTTTACAAATTGCCCCACATTCATTTTGACATAATACGTCAACAAGCTTTCAAAACGTTCCTTTAACACCATCACATTGATTTTTTTGGTAGCCATAATTGATAAAATATATGCCACAAAAAACTTTGATTATGAAAGACTATTTTGGTATGTCTTGCAATATTAACCCAACACAACATTGTTAGGAATTGATTGAAGCTTCCAAAGGACTAAATCTATACCCATTGCTATTACAATAAATAATACAAACAACATCAGAGTGTAACATTGTAACCCCAACAAACTACAAAGTTTTATGCACATTCTCTTTGCAAAATTGTGGAATAATAAACTCACTAAAAGTTTTGTTGTAGTTTAGGGTTCCATAATATCCCCATGATGATACAAATGTTTTCCCACCAAAATGATTGTAAACATGTTACAATGTAATGGGTTAAAGTAAATATGCATATTTGAACCAAGTTGCCAATTGAAATGTTGCATACTAAGAATTGTTTTAAAAATTAAACTTGGCTACAACTTCATGTGAAGGAGTTACATCATAAATGTATCACATGAATATTGCACAAACAAACAACAAAACCATATGTAAGAAGAGGATATTAAACTGATGATTGGAACTTGTCTTTCAACTTTTATACATGAAAGGTCCATAATCAAATTCTTTTCTAGTAGTTAATCATCACATATATAGAACATGTAAGAATGAGATGCATAATAATAACTAAACATGGATTGACAATATAAAATATACATTAAGATAATAATATGATATCAATAAATTACAACCCACACTTAGACATTATAGTAAAACAATTAACATGTTACAACAAATACATGTACATGTTCCAAGATATCATTAAGTATACATATGGAGAAAAACATTATGGAATCAGAAGCTACATACCAATGTAGCCAAGGCAAGGATACATTATATATGTACATGACAAACTAACTTAATAATATGAAACTAACATGTTACAAAAAGCCTTCACAAGTTAGGAGACATTATCAGATGTTATAGCAAATTGGGATTATTGCATTATCAAGGTAAATGGGACTAATTACAACAACATCAAACAAGTTTCTCTAAACAACTAAAAGCTACATTACAAGATGGGATTAACATTATTTAGTAATCCATGTTACACCTAGGATTCAAAACATAGTTTTTGGGCATGTTACAAAAGATAGATTGAGTACCTTGTTGAGATGAGTTGTAAGTTACAAACATGCGGCTTAGTTGATTTACAAGGACAACACTATAACGTTGTCAGATGTCACATGAAAAAATTGGGGTGACCACATCAAAGCAAGTGGGAGTGGTTACAAGAAAGGGCAAAACAAGTTACATCAATTAACTAACAAGGTATAAGAACAACTCATGAGTAAGGACATGTTCCAAGACCTGTTGTGAAATGTTAGATCAAATTGGGATCATTGTATTACCATAGCAAATGGACCTAGTTACAACACCATCAAACAAATTCCATCAAATGATTCATAAGGGGCAAACACTAAATAGGTGCAACAATTTTAATGTGGTATTGAACTCGACACAAGTGACAATTATAATACAATATAATATAGTGCTTAACATGAAAAAAAATTCAGATTTTTTTTATTATACCTACACAATGGGGAATGGTTGAAATATTTTTTAAAATATTATTTTCAAAGGAAAAAAACTAATGTAGTGGTTAGAATCCCCCTTACAACCTAAAGGTCTCGGGTTTGAACCTATTCTCGAATTATTTTTTTCATCCACAAAAAATATGGACAAAAACAAATTTCCAAAGTAAAATAGGGTTTAAGTTGTTCCTTGAAGAACAACCATGTTTCTAAAAGAACAAAACTTAAGTTTCCCTGATGAGCAACCATGTTCTCGAAGGAAAAATAACTCATTTTCTCTAAGGACATGATTGTTCTTCAAGAAAAAAGGTTTAAGTTGCTCCCCAAAGTAACCTAAAGTTATTTCTCCCTAGGGACATTATTGTTCTTGAGGGAAAAACCAACTTGGAAAATAATGAATTTCCTTCAGGGAAACATAAGTTTCGAATCTTTTAGCAATCACAATCATCTCATATTTATTTTTATATAGGCTTGTGACCTATCATTACAAAGGTTTCTTGTAAAGTTACAACTTTGTAATTGGAAGCACTTCAATCAAAACTCATAGGAAAAAATTATATTCACACAAAGTTTTAAACACATTTGCTACCCAAGGAGCAACCTAAACCATGTTCCCCCAAGGAGAAATTCCTTTGGGGAGCTGCAACCTAAACCATGTTCCCCAAAGAGCATGTGTTTCAAACTTTGTGTAAACATAATTTTTTCATGTGAGTTTTGATTGAAGTACTTCCAACTACAAAGTTGTAGTTTTTTTCAAAACCTTTCCAACGTAGGTCACAAGCTTATATAAAAAAATATGAGATGACTGTGATTGATAAAAGATTTGGAACATATGTTTCTTTAGGGAACTTGGGCATTTCCCTGAGGTAAGTTTATTTTTCCCCAGGGAATAATCATGTCCTTGGGGAAAAATAGTTTAAGTTGCTTTAGGGAGAAAGTTAAACCTTTTTTTTTCCCCAGGGAATAATCATGTCCCATGGGGAGAAGGAATTTAAGTTGCCTTGGGGAGCAACCATGTTCCTTAGGGAACAAATGTGTTTAAACTTTTGTTTGATCATAACTTTTGCATATTAGTTATGATTAAAATGTTTTCAACTACAAAGTTGTAGTTCTTTTCTAGAACTTTCCAATGGTAGGTCACAAGCCTATATAAAAACAAAAGTGAAATGACCACGATTGCAAAAAAATTCAGAACATATGTTTCCTTGGAGAACTTGGGCCTTTTCTCAGGGAACATTCATGTCCCTGGGGAGAAAGAGTTTAAGTTGCCTCAGGGAGCAACTTAAACCTTTTTTCCCTTGGGGAACAATCATGTTCCCTAAGGAGAAGGAGCTTAAGTTGTCCTAAGGAACAAATGTGTTTGAATTTGTGTTTGATTGGAATTTTTGCATATGAATTTTGATTGAAGTATTTCCACTTACAAAATTGTAATTCTCTTCAAAACCTTTCCAATGATAGGTCACAAGAAAATATGAAAACAAAAATGAGATGATTGTAATTGCAAAAAGATTCAGAACATATGTTTCCTTAGGGAATTTAAGCCCTTCCATGGGGAAAGTACATCGTTCCTCAAGAAAGGTGCCCTTCTCCCTAAGGAACTCGAGCCTTCACCAAGGAAAATTCATTGTTCCCTAGGGAAGTTGTATTTTTCACCATGGAACCTTTGTTTCTTCCATGGGGAATTTGCTTGGGATTGGCACTTAGTATTTTTTTCCTTGGGGAAGTTATTTCCTAAAGGCAACTAACTTAAAAAACTATTTAGATGTTATATGGATATTTTCATCCATTTCATTTGTCGAAAAAAACAATTGGGAAAAGGATTGAACCTTGAACCTTTGGGTTGAAAGGAGGATTCTAACCAATACATCACATGCTTCTTTGAAACTATTGCGTAAAAAAGATAATTACAACATTAATCATTGTGTGGATACAATAAAAAAACTTCCATTTTTTTTTTCATGTTGGGCATTGTATTGTAGATGCATCAAACTTGGTGCTACAATTAATTTCTTACACTTGTTTAATGTTTGCCCTCACAAGGTACATGGAATCAAATAAAATCAGAAGCTACATATCAATTTTACAACAATTTGGGATTATTGTATTATTAAGGTAAATGGGATTAATTACAACAACATCAAACAAGTTTCCCCATACAATTAAAAGCTACATTACAAGATGGGATTGACATTATCTAGTAATCCATGTTGCATTAGGATTCAAAACATAATTTATCAGCATGTTACAAATGATAAATTGAATACCTTATTGAAATGGGTTGTAGGTTACAAACTTGTGGTTTAGTGAATTTGTAGGGATAACACTATAATGTTGTTAGATGTCACATGAAAAAATTATGGTGACCCACATCAAAGCAAGTGGGTGTGGTTACAAGAGAGGCAAAACAAGTTACATTGACCAACTAGCAAGGTATAAGAACAATTCATGAATAATGACATATTCCAAGACATGTTGTGAGATGTTAGATCAAATTGGGATCATTGTATTATCACAGCAAGTGGACCTAGTTACAATACCATCAAACAAGTTCCATCAAATGACTCACAAGGTAAAATATTGTAAGAAAAGGCTTATTACAAGGCATGGACATGTTACTTGGAATTAAAATCATTTAGTAAGTCATGTTTCAACTAGGATTGCATTGACAAAATAGGGCAATTTAGGCAAGATAAGGAATTAAAACAATTTGTGGGCATGTTACAAAGGATAGATTGAGGTTACTTGGAATGAGTACCTTGTTGAAATGAACTATATGTTACACAATGTGGTTCAGTTGATTTGTAAAAAAGCAACACAAAGACATTGTTATCACAAAATGAAAAATTACACACAATTTGTGGGCATGCATGTTACAAGGGAAAGCCTACGACTGCATAGATTGAATGCCTCATTTCAAATGAGTTATAGGTTACAAAAGATAAGAAAGCAAAAAAAAAAACATGAAAACAAGAAAATTTAATAATATGTACATGTTATGAGGGTTACTGTTAAATAATGCATACCTTTTCAACTATAAGGACCACAAAGAAAAGCTAAATCTTTCATAGAATGTCATTGAGCATAATGGAAATCAAATGCAAAAATTGCACCTACAAGAAACATATAAAATATAAGTGATCAAGGAGTTGCTATTTAATCAAAAAGGGGGAACTAAGATTGCTTTGGGAGATGCAAGATGTTGAAGACTTTAAACAAACTAATGAAGGTAACAATGAAGAAGGAAAGAAACATCTCCATGTAGGCACACAACATTCAAACAAAAATGTGTGTTTAGTAGCTTTGAAAAGGGAATGAAAAGTGATCTTCCATTTGTAATTCATGCATCCAAGCTTGCGAAACAGAGATAATTTCTACAACCAAGCTAATAACATGTAAATTTTACAAGTAAACTACAAGCAATGTAAGACTTTCGAATTAGGCAATGCACACATTGGATCGAATGTTGTAGGAGCACCTACAACAATTGTCTAGTTGATGTAATTGATCAACGACAAAGGCATTGGAAAAAAATAAAAGTTGTTGTGAAAACATTCGACAATGGGCACAAGCACGTAGAGAAATGAAGGAGGGAGATGTTGCAAGACTATGTGATACAAAGTGCAAAACATACACAACGATGAAGGACGACAATGATGCCTTAAAACGAAAAGGTTTGTTGTCATGACAACAAGAGGACATGGTGGTATGACATGCATGCCACAAAAGTACTATGGGGATGGGGATGACAATGAATAGAAAGTTTGTTACACGGGGAGGGAAATGGAGGGCCCAAAGGTTATGTGGGTGAAAAGAAGGATGATGTCATGCTAACATGGGCATTCAAAACCCTTGGCTTGTTTAACATTTCCACCTTAGTGCACCCCTTATCAATGATGAACATGAAAGGGTTGTTTAACATCTCACGGACATTATGGTTTGGGAGATGTGAAATGTAACAAACAAAACTAACTAACTAACTATGTACCTTCTACCTTCTTTAATAAGATGGATGTCTTGCTTTCTAAATCGGTTTTCAAAGTCACTTTTGAAACCAATGTGTGGGCATCATTTACAACTTACCCCAAAACTTTTTCATAATGGCTACTTGTAATGAAGTTTCATTATTGGGATCAAGGCATGAAATAGGCAAAATAATCTTTTTCATCATTTGTGTTAAATTGTAACATGGTTTTTAGGAACTAACTTGGCAAAGTTGAAGGAGTTGTTTTATAAATAGCCACTTTTTTAAATGAATATATTAAATTTTTTTATGAAGGATGGCTTGAAGTTTTTCAAATGGACCTTGACTTGTTAATAAATGACTAATGTCATGACCACAAATTCTCGATGGGGACAAGGGTTATGAAAATTTCTAACAAAATAAATTGAAAAAATAAGTTCGAGCATACCAAGATAATGAACACAAAAAAATATTGAAATATGTAACCAAATACCCAAATGGGATACTATTTGATAAATAGAGAAAATATTATTGGGATAACATTTGTAATTAAAAACTTATTTGCCTTGCAATTCAATTTGTTTTATAATATGAAAGCTTAAGAACATGCAATGTGATGAACAAGATTATGGTGTAAGATATTCTAAACACATCTTGAATACATGAAAGGATGTGGATGGGACTTTGTTTTGTTTATGTTCCTATTTGAGGGAGTTACCTCAAAGCATCTTTCACTAAGGTTTATCATTCAAGGAATTTTTTTAACATTATCTAATATTGATGATGGATGAATATCATTCATCATATATGAAAATGAACGATGGTGAATAAATTTCATACATGAACAATGATTTAGGTGACAACAAATGGATATTATCCTTTTAAACAATAGTTAAAAATTCATCGATGGACTTAATCCATGAATGACAAGTTAGATTACACAAATTATTATATGAAAATTTTAATGCTTCATTTTTAATTTGAAACTTGGGGATGTTTAACTTGACATGAAGTTAAATAAAGTTGCGAAAATTTGAGAAATGTGTTGACCATTCTTGAGGAAGTTATTATGTTTGGGTTATGACAAGTTTATAGCCTAATTAGTTTTAAAGGAAATTTAATTTTGAAAAGAAAATGTAAAAGCATAATGTCTTACAACAAGTATAATGTCAACATTGGCCTCAATAGGTAGATGGTTGTAATCTTAGTTTTGGGCTTGCTTTCAAAGTTAAAATAAAATCAAAAGATGGAGTTGAAAGCAAACTGTGACTAGACAAGAAGTCACTTGGATTTCCATATTGTGAATAGAAGTTTGTTTTAGGGTTTAGGTTTTGTTTTGAGCTGTCGTCAACTTTCTTCACGCAGGCGGCGGGGATTATATCGTTATTATTTGTTTATGGTTGTGAGTAGGAAACTTTGTTGTTTGTATGTTATGTGAAGTAGGTTGGTAGCAGATAAATGGGTGGCCAACGGTGCTTCAAGCATGTAAGGGAGAGGAGAAGGAGATGCGATTTGACCAAGATAAGAAAGGGAGTTCAAAGGCGAAAAGGATAGGTCTATAGTTTTTGTATTACATATGTTGTAGATTGTATAGAATCAGGAGCTTGCCAAAGTAATTAATTATTATTTGATTTCCCTTGCGCTAGTAGCTACATCATGGTAAACATTGTGTTCTTGTTAGTAGTAAATTGTATAAGGGATCGATGTTGAGGCCTGATGATGCACAAAGGAGGTCTGAGATGTAGGAGCTTGGTAACGCACTTGTGATGAGTTAAAGCCAAAAACCTAGAAGGGTATCCTTGGGTTGGGTAGAATGTGGGTACAAAATGGGAGAAATTACAGAAATATCTTTAGATCCATATTGTGAACAAAACTCTGTTTTTCCCAAGTCGTTGCAAGTCAATGTGGCATATGTTGCTTTTCCTTAGTTCAGATCCAGAAGTCATCCTATTTGCAAAACTAAGACAAGCATCTCCCTGCATTATATCATAGTGTAGAAGGATGGATTAGCAGCTCATAATGGACCAAATGAACACAGAGGGTTTTGACAAGTCAGATCCCACTAATTCATGTACTAACAATACTAAGAACTATCCTAGCAGTAGTTAGACGGATATTACATAGAGATCTAGAAGGGACTGACAGGTATGTGGAGCCTGGAGTCTCATTTGGGGTACAAAGATTTATGTTTTGTTGGAACAATAGCACCAATGTATTGTAACAATGCTTGAATGGCAGAATATATATTGTAGAAGTCGAAGGTACAGTGTCTGGATTTGTGATGAAGAGATGTTTTTCATACCCCTTTCTTTTTGGTTACAAAACCTTCAACATTGCAAGGGCAAAAATGGAGTGAAATATTCATTAAGGGAAACATGAGAAGGCAAAGGTAAAGTTAAACAATTAGGGAAAGTTTGTGGACAAATGGAGACACCTCCCTCCATCCACACCACCTCTCATGATGAGTTGAAGGTATGTTTTTTTCTCCCTTTCTTGCTCAGCTCTCATTTCTTCAACTCCTTTTTCTCTTCTCTCCTCTTTTTTTCTCCTTTAGCTTCTCCTCTCCTCTTTTCTTCTCTTGTAGCTTCTTCTCCTGTTCATTGTATTGCAAGAGTCTTCAAAGAACTGCAAAGGGGAATCATGGCAGCAAATGCTACGACAATAAGTGAGCATTTCCTGTAGGTCACAAGAAGAAAATCAGAGATGGTGATCAAGTCTTAGGTCATATAGATTTTTGAGCTTCAACCTCGAGACATAGCCATCCATAGTCACCATTTGTCATGGAACCTCTGAGAGTAAGTGTAAGCATCGAGAAGAGTGATTGGACTGGCAGGCAAGTGATCTGAGGCTTGAAGAAGCTGGATGCTGCATCAATCATTACAACCATGTGTTTAAAAATTATAGAAGAAAATCTTGGAAAGAGAATTTTCTACAATCGTGGGAGATGGTGAATTGTGAAGAAATGGCAACAGCGATAGGAACAATTCCAGTGATGATGTAGATCCGCACACAAAACCTTAAGAATTTCTAGGTTGTTTTTATTGTGGGTAAATAAAATCAGCCAAGTTTGGGTTGATGTGGAGGTCGTGATTTGTAAGCTGTTTGGGAATACTCTTTTGCTACAAATATTTCTCTTCTTCAAGCACCAGCAGCAGCAATAGTTGCTAGACTTCAATCCTCATTTCCAAGTACAATGATGTTTGACCAGCTTGATTGAATGAAGCCCAATGGTTTTTTTTGAGCAATTTTTCTGCCTTCTAAAAACCTTATGTTGCAATTGCATCTATCTTGCAATGCATCTTTCATTGTCTAAAGATCAAGCTTGTTGGGTGGTTGTATTTCTAAATGTAGTACAGTACTATGCAAGATGATTTTTTCAAGAGATGAAGCTTGATGAAGCACAAACAATAAGAACCTCAGTGAAGCTCAATTGCACTAAGGAGGGGGGAAATTGTAGAAACTAGACAACTGTTGCTTACCATGGACTTTAGTCTCCAGTTTTTGAGGCTGTAGATTAACATTATGATCTATGCTTTGATTTTGAAAAAACATCCAGTTGCTAACACTTGGTGATATAATGACACCCACCCTAACCTCTTTTTAACATTGACTGCCACATCAAATTCCACATAGGAATTAATGTTAACCTAACATTAAGTGTGCATGCACAGTAATTTGGTTTTTCATAGGAATTACTGTTGAACCAAACATTAGCTGTGCATGCATGGTGATTCGGTTTTTCCTAACTCAGACTTAACACTAAACTAACTATAGGTATGAATGAACCTTTATTTTGGATAGTATTGGTGTTTGAAAAGACAAGATACAACTCTGGCAAAAAGAGTCCAGAAACAACACCATGAGCTTTCTACCTAGTAAAATACTACCTTCCAATTTTTACATTGGTGCTGGATAGAATAAAATCTCAATCCTCTTGAAATGTGGCCATGTTTGTAGATAGAAGTTTTGAAAAAAAACCAAAGAATCGCCTATGTTGCAACAATCTCATGAGTAACATGCTTTTGATGCTAGGTCAAAAGGAACATGAAGCATGGAAAAGCTTCCCAACTCAAGCACTGCAAAAGGAGGGTATAAATTTGCTTGATACATAACATAGAAGAATACCAGTGGCACAATATAGATCACAAGGTTAGTACAACATCCAGAGTCCTAAGCATCTTTCTTTCATATGGGGAAACATTGTCACTTCGCTTGCAAAAGTTAAATCATCAATGATGAAAGGATATTCTATCATCCATGTATGTGCAAGGTTGGTGAATTTGTGAAAAACTCTGCAGATTTCTCAGCAACCCTCTGTGCTAATGGTCTGCACGAATGACCATCTGAATGCCTGCCTACCATGCAACTTGGACTTGCAAATTAGATTAATGCTCAGATGTGGAGATCCAAAACACCTTTCCCATTCTTCGCTCTGATTCAGATTAAAATGTCAGAGACTACAATGGATGAAGACATCATTCAAAACCACTTTGAGTGATCTGCTTGTGAGCATGCCAGCTATCTAATGTTATACATCTTCAAGTGCTTTTAGGCTTGCACACATGTTCCTGGCTGTGTCCTTTCCTGTTGCACAATTCTGATAGCTTTGCCTCTTGTTCATACTTCAGGGCATTCCTCTGTGGGCATCCCTTCAAAGACCCTCCATGCATACTCAATATTACTATTTTGCATATATGTCAATGAGGCCAGTACCTATTACCCACCCAAAATTCAGGCTCAAACTGCTTTGAATGATAAATCATGAACATTTGTACCCTTTTCAAGTGCAGTTGGAATGCTGGAATGGGAAGAGAGATCTCAAAGCATCAGAGGGTATTCACATTCATATTCCATCTTTCAACACAAGGCACTGGCTCAAACAAACTGCACAACAGGCTTCAAATTTCAGTGCCTGCAAAAGCTCTGCTTAACTTCCTGAGCAGTTGACATGGTGTGTATAGTGGACCAAGAGAGTTAGGCCACAAACATGGCAAGCATATACAGCCACACCTTTCAAAGAGAAGGTCCATCGTTTTGGCAAATGTGTGATGAAAAGCCTTCTGTACCATTTTTAAAAACACAGCCTCTCAGATAAGGATCACACACAGAAAAAACATGCAGCAAAGGCTTCTGCTGAACACAATTCTGCCATGCTTCTTGTGGTACAATACGGCCACCAAGTAGCCATGGTTGTCAGTTTCTTGCATGTGTAAAATGCATTAGTTTATAATGCTGGCCATTCCTCCTATTTGTGAGGCACATGACTCCAGTTGAAAGAAGTTACTTCACAATATACCAGGAGATGATTATTGTAGAAAATATCCAGAGAGGAAGAGAGCAAAGAAGACAAGAAGGGTTCCATAGATGAGGATGCTTTTCTGGCCGGATGTCAGAGAATTGCCACCCAATCCAAATTGTTGATTCTGTGCAAATCCAGCCACCTCAATGCTCTTGCTGCTGAAGTAGGTCTTTGCAGCACCACAGGTAGGACATCGCCAGTCATCTGGTAGAGACTGGAATGCAGTACCAGCTGCCACTGGGTACAACATGTCCCCCTTCGTTTCATCATAAATATGTCCACAAGAGCGACACTCATGCCTTCCTGTGTTCAGCACCGCAAACCGTTCCTCCAATCCTGCATCATTAATAGCCCCTTCTCTTTACCAGGTGTTTTGAAAGATGATGCTAGTCTTGCTTCTCGAAAGAGTTGTCATCATTTCATTGATCAAAGTTGGTGATTCAGATACTAAACTACCTTTGTCATACTCATCACAATGAAGTTCTGAACAACGGTACTCTTACACATTTTGTTATTAGTCCTCTACACTATTGGAACCATTTCAGCTGCAAAAGAAGGTAGGGCTCTGATGTCAGCGTATTGCTTCATATGACAAATGCCATCTCTGTATAGGCACTGCAGGGGGGTTTCTGAAAGCTGTAATGCAAGGTTGGCAGACGGCCTTCATACAGTGCTGTTGGTACGGCTATCATGCAAATTAGCAATAAGTAACGACACAGAGCGAATTGGTAATTAGGGCGCCTGGCAAACAAGCCTGAAACGGATTAGTCTTACAAATGCTTGACTCTCTGACCTGCACAGATTTGGATCAGGCTGCATTTTGCACTTCGTACTTCATGCACAAATTCGGAACGCAGTTGTGTTTTGCAACTCTTTCCTAAAATTTCTAACAACTCGTCCTGAATCAGAGAGTGCAAGGAATTACAACAACAATCAGGCAAGGGGTTCGCACGAGACGGAGACATCTAAGAAGATTCAGGCAGGCAGAGACTCAAATTTACGGAGAAAGAGCAAGTGGAAACTTTCCCTAACAGCACAGTTGAAGCAGTCGAGATTCTCCAAAACCAAAATCACAAGAAAAAACTTTCAACTGAGCAAAGCTTTACAAAACATCCGACGAATTCATCACTACGGGATAACTCACCTCTTCGAGGATTCAAGGCCGGAATCCCCTCGTCTCGCTCTTGGGGCGACTTCAGTTGGCTGTTCACATTCTCTTGCTCACTGTCGACGTCCACCGACATGCAGCAAGGAGCCCGCAGGGGTCGTCGTCTTCGTCGTTGTTGTTGATGCTGCTTCCTCCTCGCATCACAGCGATCAAACACAGCACTTGCTCTAAATTCCAAAGAAAAACAACCAGCTGGTCCGGATACAGATGAGGAGCCGGCGGTGTGGATGCAAAGGCCGAGAACGGGCAAGGTACACGCGACGCTAGCCATGGCCACGCTTTGTCCTTCGTTGCTGTTGCTGCTGCTGCTGCACAAGCTTCCCAAACAACGACAACAAAGCGGATGTTAACTTACCCCAAAGAGGCCGTCGGCAATTTCTGGCAAAACAAGAGGCCACGTCGCCTCAATTTCAGATCCTAAAAATTCAAAGAGCAGCTTGAACGGTGCTCAAAATTCTGTTTTCCTTCCTCTCTTTCTCCCGATTTCTGGATTGTGGGTTTGTTGTGTTCATCCTTTCCTCGAACTCAAAGCCTTGTTTTTCACTTTTTTAGTCTTCGCTTTTTATTACTTAGTTCTTACCTTTGATGTTATGCATTTGTCAGATAGTCATCTGCTTCTCTTTGTCTTTTTGTTATGTTGTTGTTTTTTCCCCCCATACTTTTGCTGCTCCTTTGGTGGGTTCAAGGTTTTTAGGAGGGGTTTCTACAATTGATATATTTCAGCAACACATATGCCTTGAATCAAAACAGGAATAGGCAGATTCAATTGCTGCATTTCCATTGAATGTGGTTAATAGAATATGCTACCACATAAGCCACCTACTTAAATAAGTGCTTGGCCCTCTTTGGTTATCAATAATCCTTATCCTATTTCAAGCTCAAACTGATGTTTTGCTATCACTTGTAGATGACTTTTGTCCTTTAAGGTTGTCCCCCAAATTTTGTTGTGAATCTACTATCAAAACAAAACTCCAGTTCACAACTCCTGAGGTGTCAGTCATAGAATACTTGAATGTCTGGATTGCCAGGCCCAAGGTTGTGGTGCTAGTCAAGGAGAGCAGAGCTGTGCTGTTTTGGTGAGAGGCTGCCCATGGAGCAGAGATGAGCAGCCATCTACACTTTTGTACTTATGAAAACACTATCTATCCTATACATTATGGGCACTAAAATACACTGACATGAGAGACTATCAGTGCTGTGACTACACCTCAATGATGAAGATACCTGTGTAATGGGTCTAGTAAGACTTTGCCCCTTGTGGCAAGTGCAAACCAGCAACAGTTAAAAATAGGAAATGAACTCACACTTCACAGATGCACATTCCTCAAAACATGGAACAAATGAAATCTACACAATTTTGTAGTCTCTCCCTGACAGGCAGAGCCAATAAAATAGAGCATGAGAGTAATGCATGTTACACACCTGTGAAGTAAAGAAAAGACATGAATATGAAGATGGGAGGTGAGACATGAAGAGAAACCATAGGAAAAGCATAACATCCACAAGCACAAAAACAGTACTTCAACAAAATAGGTCACAAAGACAACACTTCAACAAAACAAGGTAGGTGATCAGGTTTAGTGCAGGTCTATAGAGTTCAGGAGAACACCATCAAGTGAAAGAGGAACTGACAAAATATGGGAAAGAACTTAGAAATTGTTCAACTTGAATTGCATGCTGGCTCTGAACTTAAATAACAAATCCCATCATTCCCACAAGTCTGGGTTTGCAAAAATAGCCACTAGCAGACATCCTGGTGTTGCCATCATTCTATACCAACTGCCCCTTTACAACATGCAAAACAGCAGCGACATATTTTAGGTACCAAGCCATTGCTTTTCTTTAGGCTCTGATTGACTTGAGTAACTTTCTGCTTCATATTCTCTGAAGTGCAATTTGCTCCAAGACAGTTCTGAGATTGTAAAGAAAGTCTTAAATGCAACAAATTAGTACTGTGTGTCAAGTCAAGGCAGGCTAAGATTGAGAAGGATGATACATATGTAATGCTTTTTCATCACAGAAAATGGGCAAAGTGGTTGCCAATTCTTCTCAGGGGTGCCAAAGCCCCTAGCTTTCCCACACCTTAGCAGCAAGCCTATAGTTTACTGTGTACCATGACCACTTTGCAAGTGATTGTTATCAGATTCCTTGCTAGACAGAATAGATTCCAAGCTAGTTTCCACATCTGTAGGACATTGGAAGTTGAAGTAAGAGTATCCCAATTAAATCTGGGGAAAATGAAGATGTCCACAAAGAAAAGAACTTCAGACCTTCTGCCCTCAGAACGGCTTCCTGGATCAAAGCTCATCATGGACTCCTGCTAGTTGCTGATCCAGTTTCTGTTGCAGCTCCTGCAGCCTTGATTCTGAGCAAAAAGCAGGGGTTGTCAGCTCTGCCACATAGTCACAACGGCTGGGCTCATCTACATTCTGTAACTGTGTCTTTGGTCCACATTGCAGTGTAATCCGTAAACTGCGGTCTGGTCCATTCCAACAACGATCACCATGAGAAAACATCATGGCTGAGTAGTTATCCTGGAAGCTGTCCCAGTTGCCAAGGCGTGTGCTGGCATGGCCCTCCAGTTGTGTTGCTTGCTTAAATGGACAAACTTTATAGACATATTGCTTCACTTTCAGCTCAAAGCATTGCTCATAGAAATAAGAAAACTCTCCTTCTTTCCCAAAGTCTTGCTTCAATTTTGTGTCCAACTCTGAAATTCGGTTTTGTATACTGCTCAGCTTTCCAGTAGCTTCAGTGTATTGCTTTCTAACCTGGTCTGCTTCTGATTTGTCAGCTGGACCACTTGTGAAGAGTTTTCGCAGCATCTCAGGAACTGAAAACATGTGTGTCCACCAAGCAGATTTATCCTGTTTCAATGAAACGGATGGTTTTGATGGCTGATGTTCCTCTGTGTAGATTGTGTCCTCATCTCTACTGTAATTGTCTCCATCATACACATCCTCATCCTCATCACCTCCATCAAAATCATCCTCATCGTCATGCTCAGCCTCATGCTCAATTTTCTCAGAATCATCAACTGCTTGTTCCTGCTGGTGGCTGCTCTCCTCTGATATATGCAATCCTGTGTCCTCCCCAGTCCACCGTGAAGCCACTTTGCGACCCAGTTCTTCTTTCGATAGCTGGGCTACATCAGGCTCTTCCTCCTCAGTTACTTCTTCTGGCACATACTCATTTGAGTTGTCCAATCCAAAATCGTCCCCTGATCCAGTGTCACCATAGTGGCTGCCATCTACCACATGATCATTATCAATCTCGAAAATATCTGCCTCTACAACATCAGCATTTGGCGAGCTGTCAGATGCTGAGACCTTCTCTTCATGAGCTGAAGTGCCCTCCTCCAGTGCGGAGGAGGCAAGCTTCTCATTCTTGACTTTTTGGTCTGCTTCCAATTTCTCTCTTTTCTCCTTGGCTGCTTGTTCCTGTCTTTCCACCTTGTCTACAGCTACTTTGAGATTCTGAACCAGTTTACCCAGACTCTTCTCCTCCTTTCTCAAGGAGGAAATTTCAGTTTCCTGTTGTTGGCGCAAAACCTTGGCATTCTGGACTTCTTTCCTGCGAATGATCAAACCCTCTTTATACACGGCTAATTTCTTGAGCAATTTCTCCCTAGCTTCTTTACCTGCCTCCCAGCAGGTGTTGCCACATTTGACTTTCCCTTCATACTCATCGCTTCCATCACAACAGTCACAAATGCCATCATTAATGCGAGATGAGAAAACGAACTGTGCGACGTATCCTGCATTCTTGCAGTAGAACTTGCCATCAGGACAAGCCGATGTACCTGGTTCATCTGTTCCATCCAGACAGTCACAAAAGTTGTCATTCAATCGCTCCACAGAAAACCGTTGGGAGGTATCTTTGCACCTGGAGGTTGCAGCTTCGAAAAAACCCAATTCTCTAGGCGCAATCCCCATGGTCTTTGACACCACGGAATCGCCTTCAACAGCCTGCAACAACAGAGTTTGCAACACTAGACACAAAAGTAGCAATGGTGCTACTTCCGTCAAACTCCACCACACCTTCTCCATCTCTCACCACTTCCCCACTTCCCTCCACCGAAACAACTACATCAATCGCAACCCAAAAACAGATGCTATCACGCAACAACAGATCGTCAGTCGCGAGACGCGAAGGAATAATGAAAGAATCAATAGCATGGCAAGCTCTCTTGCAACCCTAAAACCCCCAAACCCTAACCCTAAATCCAATAACGGACCAAATGATTATGTACCTTCTAGAGATCTCTTTAGGCGATCTGGACTGAGATGCCATTCGAAACCCTAGCTCTCTTTGCTTGCGCCCGTCTTTGCATTAAGGTTTGTCCTCTCGTCGGTGAAGGTTCTGAATTACGCTTGTGTGGGATCAGAATTTTGCGTTGCAAAGCCCAAAATTGATTACATTCTGGTCTCGCACTGTTACTGTGAAGCTGCAGAATCTCTCCGTCTTTGCAAAGTCTCAGAATCCTGTCAAACTTCCGATGCCGAACTTGATTTCATAGCGTGTGTGTGTGATTTTATGTGGCTAGAGGGTTTGATTGATTTGTATCCAAGTTTCCTAAAGTCCTTGTGGTTGATTTTGTGGGTTGGTCTATATTATGAGTGGTGATTTTTCAGGATTCTTCTTTTTTTCTTTGGAAGTTTTTTGGCTACTTTCCTCATGTTTGTAGATTTAAGATTTTAGGGTTTATGATATTTTGCTCTCGCTCTGACTGTTGCTGCAGTTTGCTGTTTGCGTGTCTGAGGACTCCATCCTGCAGTCTAGGGCTTTGTATTTCTTTAGTCTTTTGGTCCCTATGATCTCTCTTAGGAGAGTTCAGCATTTGACTTGCGGGTTATATGGTCTGTTATTGAACAACAGCATTAAGATTCTTATAAGGGGCTAATTGTTTTCTTGCATATTTATCTTGCAACCGTGACTATCACAAGATCCAGCTTTAGAGCAGTACCTATACATTGTGTTTGGATGTCTGACTACATCTTGCAGGAGAGAAAGTAATGTTCCAGAACAGTTTATGGGTTTATGGTTTACACAAAAATAAATCTTGATCATTGTTTTTCCCAGTGACTAGACTCACTACCAAAATGATTGAAAGATCTCTGTTCTCTGCAATGCAAGCTTGACGCTCTTAAGAGCAGAGCTATAGAGTGGAAAGGCCTGGGTGAGTTTTGAGTTGCAACTGGAACTCCATTCTATTCTACATAACTTGGTTCCAGGTTTTCAGCTTTTCCAAACAATGAGAGATGGTATCATCTCATCAATTTCCGGCATGCTTTGTGTTTGCACTCCTAGGAATAATTGGAGTGCTCCATTCAGTCAAAATATACACTGAAACACATTTCGATTTCAATAGAACTAAGTTTTGCCCACCTACAACACAGCAGTATTGATCACATTCCAACTTACTACTTAGCTCGGGAAAGGTCAGAATATTTAGGTTGAAATGCATAACAACTCATCTGCCAACAAGTGTGAATGCAAAAGTCATCACCTAAGCAATAACTGAAATCCACCAGCTCCGTAGACAACCTGATCAAAGGACTCACATAAGCTGACTTTTAGAAGTCCCACATGCATCACACTGACAGTATGAACAAACGGAACTTGATGCAAATGAACATAAAACCTTTGCATTCTATAAGATGAAATAGATATTTTAGAATTCAGACAAATTGCTATTTCTCCCAAAAAGAAAAGTTGGATCTATGATGAACCAATCTACAAAAATATAAGGACCCAATGTTTCTGGCCAATTCCTCACCTTCATATTATTTGAGGTATATTCACAAGTCCTCTTACTGGATTTGTGCAGGAGATTACTGGATATGTTTCTCATACTGCTTGGCTTTCTCCCCACTTTGGTGGTCATAGTATTCTACAACAGCACACCCAGCTAGTGCGGCCAATGTCAACGCCTGCGCATGCAACCTGGCCACAAGTATGGCAAGTCAGAACTAATCCATAGCAATGGCTATCAGTTTTGAGGCTTTACTGGAGTTGAAGTGGTGTTACTATAATCTAGCACAACTGAACCTGCTCTGAGAACTTGGGTGTTCCTGAACTGAACACACATTTGCTTACTACAAAGAACCCATAGTGCATAAAGTACACCAAATATCTTTGCGCTTCAGATCATCTGGAGACTCACATCACACAAACCTCTTTCACTTTGCTATTGCATGCAGAGAGTGCTGGGGGAAATCAAGTCAAATCTCCCATGGATGGGTGAGCAGTGAATTGTTGTATTTAGGAGTTATGACATTAGTTTCTTATTGTGCAAGTGTGTAAAGCTACATATCTTTACAAATACTGAGAACTTCTTCATACTTGTGATTTGCGTCAACCAAAAAGAATTGGGAGATGACCTGATAATAAGGTTATCGATATTTCAGATTTGATTACAAAACAGCAACCAATCAGCAAGCATAAGAAAGAGGAGACCCAACCATGAAGAAAAGAGAAAGCAAAGGCAAAAACAAAACTAAGGAGCAGTCTGAATAACAGTCATAAGCATGTTCAGAGACCTTCAATAGCAAAATGTATGCTATTGACCATCTACCATGACAGCCCCACTCACCAGTTTCCAGCATTGCACTCAACCAACCCACTGAGTTTCTGTCACAAGACCAGCAGTAACTGGCAAACTCAGCCATGATGCTGGCTAACTCAACAAAACTTAAAGGAGAAGACAAAAACCCAAGAACAAACAGGAACGCAGAAAGAGAAAGAGAAGCAAAAATATAAGAAAGGAGGGAGAAAAGAGAGAGGACACAGAACAATAATGAAAACCTGGAGATTAAAACATCTTCAAGAGCTCACAAACCCTCCAGCAAGAAAGTACATCTCTGTTGTACCTGGCATGGATCAACTTGACACTCGTCTTCATGTTAGGCTGTGAGAAATTGTAAGCAAAAGAGCCAATCAATGATGAAGCCCACAGTGTCCCTGCACAAGGCTCCGCCCATCACACAATGAGCACTTCTTGAGGATAAAGAACATTCCAAACCTTCTCCACATATGTGCTCATTTCGACTGGGTCAGTACAAGAATAGTGCTCATCATACTAGCTCTTAAGCTTCCTGCTGACATAAAATGACAAACAAACAGGAAATTTTTTTGTACAACAGGATGGAAAAAAACCTAGGCCTTGAGAGCATTATAAGTACAAGCACTCTCACCAATTGCTTCAGAGGAGACTATACGTCTCTTGAGGAGAGTGCAAAGGCAAAAGAAGACAACAAAATCCTAAAATTCCTCTACTTCACAACTGGCTTCAACAATTCGACAACTGAGGACAACAGTCTACACACGCACGGAAAAGAGCAAAGCGAACTGGTGTGTTCTTTCTTCAAAACAAAACTCATGAATCTTCTCAAACCTCCTGCACAGATTGTAGCAAAAGGAAGTGCGGAATCTACTTACAATCCAAACTACGTTTCTACTCCTTTACCAAGCTGAATCTTGAACTCACGGCATAGGAAATTGCTCCCCTTGCACTCCTCCCAAGAAAATAAAAAGAAATTGATGGGTAGGAAGAAAACATACCAACTGCACGCAACTTATGCTCGACAAGCCAGCTGCGGATCGTATCCATTTCTATAATCTCCTCCTTGTTCTTCGACCTTCCAAAACTGTAAGAGCCGCGGCAACTGATAGCGCACCGGAATATCTTGCAGTAAGAGGACGACACAGCGAACCTGGTCTCTCTCGAATGAGCCACTAGGTTAATATCTCTCTGCTCAGAATCAAGAGCTCATAAAACAGATTTGCAAACAACGAGAGCCATAAATGCTCTCGCAGCTGAAAGGATTCGCAACGAGGAAGAAAGTACAGACGAACGAGGCAGCAGGCGCCTTGTCATGACTAGCCACCGCGTAGCACGTGTGGGGGTAACGAGAAGCGAACCACAAACAGAGAACTTTTGAGCACCGGACATGTCATCAGACGTCGGCTGATCGACACTTCCACACCAATCGCTACAGTAGCTTGCAGCAATGTCCACCACTTGTCCTCCAGTTCTAGAATGCTTCTTCCATAGTGCATAACAGTTGCTGAAGCATGGTGATGAATGAATTCCTGAGATTGTTGAAGATCCTTTTAAGTTCTATAAGAATTCTTCTTCCAGAATGCATCACCATAGCTGCAGTATGGCGATGAATTTGCTGTGATTGATGATGATCCAGAGGAGGAGGAGGAAACTTTGTGGATTAAGAAGACGAGAGGAGCAACCAGAAAACTTTAGAAAGCTATGAAACTCTTTATCATGGGTTGCCAGAAACCGTTGATTCGATTTTGGCTGAACTTCGAGTTTGTGCTCTCCATATTGACAGTTGGGTGCACAAAATTACATATGCAGCATGCGAATTATAGTTATGAGTTTGAATGCTCAAGCAAATGCAACCTGTAATTCTGAAAACAAATCTTATGAGCTTCGAAGCAGCCGGGTTCTCAAAGACAGAAAGTTTTGCTTTCCTCAATTCCAAACCTTGACAACAAAATTATTAGATCTCTAGAGATTCTAGCCATTACTGAATTGCCAAATTTGAATGAGGATCAGGATTGTATGAGGATTGGGAGTTTTGGGTAATCTCAAAACAAGAGCTTTCATGCAGCTCTACAAAAATCTGACACGTTTTTCCAAATGGACTACCGATCACCAGCCTAATTGTTCATGTACTGCCTTCAGAAGCTGCAGAAAATCTGACCAGTTTTCAGCAAGCTCCCATTGATTTTCATCAAGGCTACACAGCCTTGTGCAAAATCTTCAGAGTGATGATATTGCAGTTTCTGCTATGAATGTTTGAACAACTGAATCAGAGGATGCTGCTGCTTCAGGAATGTACAATCTCAATGGTAGAAGGCAATGAGAGCAAACTGTGGAAAATATGTTCAACTAACAGAGGGTTTAACCAGGGAGACTATGCAAAGTCAGTCAGTTCTGAGAAAGACATTTTTCTGAGGAACTTGTTTTCTGTCAAGAATCATCAAGAAATCTCTCGCTTCATGATAGAAATCTCTCATTTTAAATACAAGCAATTTGTCTGAACCTCATGCCTTGCAACTCAAAGTTACAATCTTCCGCCATTGCACAAAAATATCAGTCTTGCATGTAGGCTTATATGTTCAAAGCAGCAAGCAACCATGCAGAACTGTTGACAATTTCCAACAAGCTCCTCGACTGTAAAAACAAGAACCCCAAATTCTCTCTTATTGTTCACAAACGCTATCAGAGATTTACAACAAAGTCTTATCATAAACAGTCAACCCATCCTTTTCAGAAACGAAAATTTTCAATGGGGAGGACGTGAACAGGCTTTGTCCAGTCAAAGGTGCACATCCTTTCACTTCAGACGTGGCAGTGATGAACACAATGGCCTATGCTGTCTATGGAATGCCCACAATGAGAAGAAATTCCAATAACTGAGGAAAAGGAAGTCAATAGCAAAAAGGATGATGGAATTCACAGCAAAATCTTTGGAGCTTTGCTTGAAGAACACGAATCCAGTGGCATCCAGGCCATTATTTTTCCCTCGAAAGTCATTACTCTCCTGGGTTCTTTGATCCAGAAATTTTGTTGAAGTTGGTCAGCATGACACACTATCACAAGGAGAGCATACAGAGGAACATGGATCACAAGTGAAGCCTTACAATGGTTGTATAGAGTTCATTGAGACAGGCTGCATAGAAGAGGCTAATTGTTCACTGACATTGGAGGAAACTTGAAGATGTTTTCCAAAGCTGCTGCAGTCAAGACTTTGATGCAAGAGTTAATGTCCAATTTTTTAGTGCCACTCTCAACAGCCCAGTTTGATCAAAGCATTCAAGCCAGTCTTAGTTGATGAATGAGAGACTCTTCCTATGCTCCAAGTGCTGCTCCCGAGGCACTTGAGACTTTAGGCTTCTTGTTTGCTCTGACTTGTTCCCCAGATGTTTCTCCACGTTTTAAGTCCTGAGTCTTTTCCTTTCAGCTCCAATACTTGAATTCTTGGAATCTTAACATAACATATGGCCTACTAGGATGGATTTGTATGACAACACGAACATGAATAGAAGCAATCAGAGTGAAAGATGAACAACAAAAGAGTACAGAGAACAGCAGATGTGAATGTCAAATACAGTGTCACACCTTCAGATAAATGTGCTGTGCACCACATGAATGTCTAGACATAACATAACATTACATGACCTTGCCAAGAACTTAGGCCTGGCATTAACATTGTATGATTCAAGGATTTGAGTGAAAAATGGAACCTACAACTGGAAGTATCAATTGAAGAAAGACAACCATAACCCTAGATGTGGAGATGATCAACAAATGTTGCATCATCGAGTAGGTTGAGCACCATGAAACTATTGGTGATCATTGGCTCAAACTAAAGTAGTTCAAGAGGTTGTAAGGCAGATGGTTGAATATGGATTTACCTATCAAAGTTTCAAAAAAATCTCATATTGTGCATGAGAAACTCGTTGGTTTGTTCATCTGATTCTTATTTCATATACAATCTATACAACGAAATTATTACCTGATCATGAGGTAGTGATTCCTTTTGTGCCATATCAGGCAAGCCAATTTTATACCATAATTTACGAAACAGAGCATACCAGATCTTTGAGAATTTGAACCTTTGTTTGATTTGTGCCAACAACTCTCCAACAAGCTCCTCAAATCCTCAATCACAACAGCAGGAAGCTCTGGTCTCTTCCCTGAAAGTATGAAATCGTAGTCTGATCTTTCATGGAATCAAAAGTGAATAAGTCCGGTGAGTATCTCATAACATAGCATTGAAAAACTGTATGCATCCGTCTCCTCTTTCATCACTGGTGTGGCTCCTTCCTTCAACACTTGGAGCACTTCTGGCACCCTCCAAAATGCTGAGCCTACCATGCCCTCTGTGTTTTCATAATCCCCAATCTTGACTTGATTAATGTCCAAGAGATCCACCAATTCTGCCCGACCCTCAGGCACCCAATTTGACATCTCAACTCTGATCCCAACAAGGATGTTGGAGGCTTTTAGATCTTTCTGCAATATCCCATTTGCATGCAAGTCCTTCACTCCTTTTGCAATGAACAACATCATAAACAAGGCAGTTGGATATGAGTATGGTGTCTGCCCATCTTTGAAAGTGTGCATATGAGTGTTGATCATTGTTCTTAGATCCCCTAGCATGCATTCCATGACGAGGGATACTTTGGTGCCTTCCACTGCAGCATGCAAACTGTTTTTCAAGTTATATGGAAACCTGTTTGATCCACATGTAGTGTATTGTGATTTATTCAGCTTCAATGTAAGTTTGAGAGGTATTGGCCACACTGCATATGATCTAAGTCCAAAATCTTGAGGTAGGATCACAAATACAAACTCAAGAAACAAGAAGTTGACTGTAAAGTATTATCAGTATGAATAAACACCTTTCTCATATACTTGCAAGTTATAAATTCATGTTGGGTGTCAGTTGCCTTTATAATGCTACATCTTCTCCAAATTGAAGAAACAAGCAAGATTGAATCAGAGCAAGATGTGACATCATTTACAAGAATTTCACAAAGGTCACCTATATATGAAATTGTGGGAGAAAATTCCACAATAACACTCTGAAGGTCCAACAATTGTGTCAGTTTCTCACCAAACCACACAAAAATTACAAGAATGAGTGTGTTGATAACCTTGTGAATGTCACCCACAAAGGATGAGATCACCTTCATCACAGAGGGCTGTAACTAGCGGCTATTCGTCCCCCACTGATTTCATCAGTTCCCAATGGTGAGTGTTGGTAAGTATATAATTATTCATGGTAATATTTGGCAAAATCTTATAATGATATCCATGTCCCGAGTTTCTGTCACATTTCTGGAAGCAGAAGGAAGACTCCATCATGATATTTGCTATGTTGAAGTGACATAGCTAATGAATGAAGTCAATAGTATCCTCATTTAAGCTGCAACAAGCTTGTGAGGGTAAGCTTAATTTCATTTTAGCCAAGCAAGCATCTAAGCAAAGTATGTAGAAAGGCCTGGAGAGGGTAGTGACCAAAAGTTCAAGAGCAGCATAAGTCTAAGGCTTAAGCCCTTCATAGCACAAATTACCAACAAAAGTGGAACTATAATCAGGTGTATTATATACAGGCACACCCACATAACTTCAACCTGAAGGGAAAACACAGCTCCCAAGTTGAGAATTCAGTTTCACTGATCAAGTTCATCTGAAATACAAAAACAAGACGGATGTTGACCAAACTGAGCATCTTTTCCCAACTGGTAATTCACAAAGGTACAACATAAATGCTCATCAAGTCTTAAAATAAGTGCAACCTCCAGATTGCAGCAAAATCAGTATCCCGGAAGCCTTGTGATCTTCATCTTTTGTCTTCCCACTCAGATTCCCCTCAAGAAGGATGCTAGAGGCATTCAAATCTCTGGGCAGGAATCCATAAGAGTGCAGTTTTGCCACCCCTCTTCAGATGGACCACATGTGACATCAGATATCTGTGCGAAAGTTGAGAATGACCCCCAAAGAACCCTTGGACATCTACATTTTAAGATCAATGATATCTGGTAGATCACATTCCATGCACTGGATGACTACTGATATTGCCTCATTTGCCTGCAATGTTAATAATCATGGCGGTGATCTGCAATATCAAACCTTCTGGACCATCAGAGGCCTGAAGATCTCTGTGCAGTAATCGATTTTCGTGCTCATCCCTCTTCAGACCCAAGTCGGATATTGGAAGTAGAGAAGCGCGCCAAAGAAGACTTGGCCGTTTCCATTTTGAGATCAATGAGATCTGGTAGATCATATTCCATGCACTCCATGACTACTGATATTGGCTCATTTGTTTGCACTGGTAGTAGTCATGGAGTGTATGGAATGTGATCTGCAAGATAAACTCTTGTAGAGAGCCAGAAAACCAACGTTATTGTCGCTTTCAACTGAAAGCACACCTGCAAACAGTCCCAAGTTGCACTCAAAAGGGAGGCCTGCACTTCAACTTTTCGACAACCGTGCAGGCATAATGGAATGAATCCTCTTTCCACACCACCAAAAGCCAATGTCCGTGGCACCCTTGTTTCACGTTTCAAACTCCGACTGACCTACAAACCTACGTCTCGATCTACGGAATAATATACCAAGAATGTACCGATTCCGTATGAAATCCAAACAAGACAGCTTCATGATCGAGATGATTAGAATGAGGAGCATCGTCACTTATTCTGGATATGACATCTACGCTGACGAATCGATCCATCACGCGGGGGAGTCCAACACAAGAATATATTGCAACAAAAACATTGGTGGAGACTTCTAAGCGCCCTGATGACAACTACGTACAAAAATCCTCCCACGACAACAGGGAAACGGTGCGAAAGTGAAAGGGACTTTTTACGCCTATGAAGCAAAGAAGACATCGAAGTGATTCAACAGAAGTATCCACAGACCCAACAAATGATCCAGATGTGAGACAGTAGAGTGCACCGTGTCCTTCATCAATCTGCAGGAAATTTTGAAGAAGAAATCGTCTCATAGTAGTCGATGACTCTCGCTGGAGCTCTTGTATAGCAGGAGGGTAGCCCAAGGGGCCCTTCCATCCTTTTTGGGTGCCTAGGCACCAGGGTGGTATTACGAAAAGCACTGGCTGCTTTTTTTATTTTATCTTTTTCCTTTCATTTTCTTTCTAGTGATCAAGCCTTGCCAAGCTCCATTAAACAAAGCACCCAGCAAAGGGGGAAGGAAGAACAAAGAGAGAGGACCCAAGTCTCAGCCAGAAGAGCAAATTGGAAAGTGGGTCCAAAAAGGCAAAGGAACAAATTATGTTCCAAAGCCCCTGCCAACATAAAAAGCATTTCAAAAAAGGGAAGGGAAACATGAAAGATGAATAAGTTTAGAAAAGCCTTCACTTGCAACAATGGCATGCTTCAAAATAAAAGCAACTTGCACTCTCTACAAAGTTATTGACACCTTTTACCTATTGAAGGCACATAGAACCACTAGAGGAAAGCCATGGATGCCTTTTGCTAACAAAGTCATGTTAACACATCAATGAAAAAAACCATCTACATGTTGGTATAGACCATCAATGACCTTTTTAGCAAGGCAAAAAAATGTATCCGTTGAATGTTGATCGTGGTATAATCCTTCCTTTACCTGAATCACCATTTTCACAACCATCCCACGAAATGAAATAATATGTGAAATGAAATTTGTTCAAATGGGATTGGCAATGACCATGTTGACCAAGATGTGAATGCCATTAGTTGATAACATGATATCAACCCATTGACAATAAAAATGGAAGGGAAGATCCTAGAAAGACATGAATTTGCTTGCATGAAACATGAAATCTCATGTTTTTCGTGATGAAAGTGAAAGGCATTTCAAATAGCATCATGAAATGTAATTCATTCCCCACCATGGGAACAAGGAAGAAGGTGAGTCCCTATTAAATATAAAGGTTAATCACAAATGTAACGAATCAACTCAAGAATTAAAGGATAGGGGAGGTCTAACCTAGTGTATAGTACATAAGGAAAAACATCAAAGGCCATATTGAAAAATGGATGACCAAATGAACAAAAAGTCATGCACCCACATGGCACCCATGGGCCCACACATGACCTCAAACATGCAAGATGCAAATCAAAAACCATGTCAAAAAAGATATTAAAAAAAGAATGATCATGTAATATGTTTGAAATGTTTTCTTGAAATCAATCTAATCCCCTCTCTACAAACTATACAAAAAAAGAACATCATATGATGAAAGAACTTTCATGCCAATTTCAAATGAGCATAGACAAGGAGGAACCAAAATTATTGGCACCTATCACCTTTGATAAGAATGGGCAACAGTTCCATAAAATTTTGGTGGCAATGATATGTGCAACAAATGTTTAATTCCTCAATTAGGTCAATGGTGCAATGAATTATGTGGAATAAAGTTAATCACCCCACAAGAAATGAGGAAAGAAACTCATCATTGCATTCAAAAGGCTTATGGGCAATCCAAAAAGCCTAGGCCCAAAAGTTTCTTAAAAACTTACATGAGGGTCACATTAAATGAAACAAATTAGTACCAAAAGATTAATAAAAAGGAAAAGAACGAAACAAATAGGAAAGTCTTTGGGGAAAACATCAAAAGAAAATCCCAAAGGCTATTTGAACGTCCCCCAACCTTGGAAGCACATTTACATGGCAAACATCTTCATCCAATGTTGTGTTTTGTAGGAAGGAAGAAGGTGGAAAATATAGTCCAAATAGAACGCCCAAAACCCTAATACCATCCAAATGGCAACAAAAATTGGTAGAAAGAAAAAAGTTGAGAAGTGGCCTCGAAGGCAACCAAGTTGAACATTTGTCAAATTGAACCATGAACCCCCCACAAAAATCAACTAAAAAATAAAATGGTTAAAAGTAATACAAACAATAAAAACCAAACCAATGACGTAAATGTCATTAGCAAAGGAATGGAAAATACAAAAGGGGAAAACCCCCACATAACACCATAATGCACAAAAGTGGGCTAATGTAAAAAAAGGCCCACCAAGCAGATCACCTTGGCACATGCCTCTTGAAAAATGGATGATGGACAAATTTCCCAAAGGGGATGATGGCTAAAAAAAAAAAGAACTTACTAAACATAAAAGATCGAACAATAAAAATGTTGATACAACTAGCCTTTTATTATGTGAAGTTGTTAAACAATGGTTTTCCACGAATTGATGTTGAAAACATTTGCGACGTCCACTTGTAACACCACTCAATTAGGATGGACATCTAAAACGACAACATGAACCATCACCTCACACCCACCTTTGAGTACCATACCAAACTAATGAAACAATAAGTGAACAAAAAAAATGTCATGAAACTACAAACATAAAGTTTTGTTCACCAACTAATACATGATTTCACCCACCAATGACCATAATTAATTGAATGCTTCCAAAAAGTTTAGTTGAAGCCAAAAGCCTAGGAATGCCAAGAACCCAAATGATGGACCTTAGGATATGACTTGCAATGACATTGGAACTCACTTAAAAAAGTTGTGTGAAGCCATTAGTTGAATCCTCAAAATAAAAAAGGTTTGAAAATGCTCAAAAACCATGCCTAAAAAACCACCAATTGAAAGATGTAACAATCGAATGAAGCTAATTTTAAAATATCCAAGGAAAATTCCAAATCCAAGTTGGTTTGAAAATCTAACAAGGAATCCAAGCAAGGAAAAGATAAACCCAAAGGGCGAAGTGGTTACAAAACATTAACAATCTCTGAGGAAGCTCGGGCTGAAGTAAGGGGGATAAGAACCCTAGTAACACAAGCACACTCCCTAACATGCTCTAAAGTAGAAACTTCATCCGAATCAACATGACAAGGGTGGGACCAAACCAAAAAGGAGCTTAAAAAAAGGGTGTTGCCAAGGGGGCTTGAACTAAAAAAAGAACCACCACAAATGTTTGCACTCAAAAAACATGTTATGATTAAAAATCTTCCCAATTATTGGCTAAAAATTATTGTAGGCATATCATGGTCTCTCTATGACCATTTGAATCACCACAAGGGGGGGAGGAAAAGACACCATTCCATGAACAACAAGAAAAAATGCCAAGTAGCCATGTTGGATGGGCCATGAACCAAACAATCAAAAGGAAGCTAAAAAGATAGTTGAACCTCCCTCTTCAAAATTGAAGGGATGTGAAAATACAAATGAGAATAAGGAAAATTCAAATGAAAAGTTTTGAAAAGGGGTTCAAAGCCAAACCTAAGCCTAAGTCGAAGGCGTAGGAAAAAAAGTTCAAAAATAGTTGGAGGGTTATTGTTCGCCAAGCAAGGAAATAACATGAAAACCCTAGTAATGTTTCAAATGACAAATCATATCACATTGCAAAAACAAAGTTTCACAACTAGAACACAAGATGTCGTGCCAAATGAAAAGCCCCAAAAAAAACCTTTAGAACCAGGTCCTACACGTTCAAATGAGAAGAAAATGAAATAAACCAAAGGCTAGGGTTTTACATTATCTAGGGGTCACATTCTAGCCTATGGCTAGTGGAAAGGCTCACAAACTAGCCAAGGGCATATGGTGGGGACCATAGTCTAAACTAGAAGCTACCATCTAAGATTTTAAGATCCAACTTTTTTCTATCCAAAGTTCAAAAATTACCCAACAACCTAGACCCCACTCAAATCATTCACAATGATCTCTGTCATTAAACCCACATGATACCATATAATAGTGTCACCAAAAAGAGGGGGGAATGATTTCGTCATGGCACTCCCTAATAGATTTTATGTAGATTCACCAAGTTTTGCTGAATATTTTTAAGGAATAGAAATAAGGTTACAACAAGTGTTTGTCCTAAACTAAAGATCCTTCTACTTGAAAAACTTCACAATTCAAAAACAAGGACCTCAAGGGATCAAACCTCTCTTGATTTCTTCTCACAAAACCAACTAATTATGAGTGAATGTGGCAATTCATCATTCAACAACAAAACCTCACAAATGTTATCCCTTCATCAACATATCATTCCCATTCAGAAGTTGGACAGAGACTAAGAATAGTGTTGGTGATTGTGAAAACCCTTCATCTAAACCTTAAAATGCCCACTTGTTCTTCAATCCCTAGAGCTCCCACTATAACATAGGTATTCTCTTAAAAAACAAACCATATACCACTTTCACTTTAATGTCCCAAAACCCAAAAGTAGAATGATGGTTGCCACCATAATTGCTCTAAAAATCGCAAGACTCTTTCATCCCTTCCCTCGAATTGGTCCCTAACCACAAACTCTAGACCTCTTAATCTCCTCCTAATACTCATGGCACAACATAACACATGCACCAAGTCAGAGAAAAGGAGAACCTTAGAGGGGCATTCATGCCCCAATTGTTCATTATTCCTATTAAAAAATTTAGCAACTTCACAATTTGAAGATCGTAACTTAGCTTTTTCCCCGAAGAATGCCTACCTTTTGTCCTCCTCATCCCGCTTCATATAGTCCATCCTTCAACTCATCCTCCCGCTCCTTTGAAACAATGGTACCAATCATCTCCAAGAACTGTGACTCACACTCATCATAAAAACCATCAATTGAGCAGCAAAGATTTTGCTCCATCACTAAAACCAACTCGCCTAAACCACTCCATTAAAAATATATATTAAACTTAGTATCCTGCAAAACAACAAAACAAAGCCAAATGCAGAAAAAAAAAATCAAGAAATTGGACTTTTGGCATCCTCAATTCCTAACCAAGCATAACTACTTTGTAATTTGGCATCATCTGCCACCCAACTGACTTAGGGTTCCCACTTCCATCCATGTTCATCCACATAAAATGCTTGACACTGTTTTAGGTTACAATAGATCAAATGAGTATCAATAAACTCCTTTTCAATTTTACCATCATCCCCATACCTACCAACTAATCCCTAAACTTAGAAAGCAAAAACAAAGAATATGTTCCATGAGTAGTTCAAGTATAATTTATTGTAGGAGCCGAGAATCCTCCTTCAAAACCTTAGTTAGGGTTTCCTATATTCAAAGGAGCACCCATAACATGTGACTATGTTTTCAGGAACTGTAATGAGACCAACTATTTTTGGACCAAATCGGGTTGATTATGGTAAGCTTGATGGATTTTGCAGTTCAGTTTTCGATCTTTGTTTCCTTGAGTTGTTCTATTGATTCTAGGATCTGCACCTGTTTCTTTCTGTGCTTTTGCTTGCATCATCTCTTTGTGAACTTGCAATGCAAATTATTGGTTGATGCAGGACTTCAAGAGAGTCAATGGTTGTTTTCTACGTGTGTGAAACTAGACAATACTCTGTGTCACAATCAACACTACAGGTCAAGGCTACATTAATCTTGGCTTCATAAAAAGAGTGCTGTTTGCACAAAGTGAGATCCAAATAGACCTGAGTCAGCATTTTGTGCAATTATGGATGTGGCTGGACATGCTGAAGCTGACAGAATTTTTCAAGCTTGTTGTTGAGGAGGGAAACGGGATATTTCATGTGCATCACCAGTGTACTCAGTCATTGGTGCCTAGCAATCTGGACAAGGTTTTGAAACAGGTCATTTGTGGAAATACACATTTATACAATATCTATTTTGAAATTGCTTCAAAGTTGACATATACTTTGGAGCCAATTCTCATGGCACAGAGAGCATAACAAAACGTATTTGGATTCAGACTGGTGCATTTCTTGATGCACTCAAAACATGGCCTTCAATATGAGCTGCAAAACACACTACCTTTCCAGCTCCATGAATGCATAATTCAAAAGGATGTGGCATAACTGAAGGCACCCCTAAGCATGCTCTATGGAGGTCCTGATCAGCACTTGGATATCTTCATTAGATTGAGGCTCACTTCTAAACAAGGCAACATCTTTCCACTATTATATGTATAGAATAGAAAAGATGTCCAGAATCACACAAAGAAAGGCAGCAAAAGCTTAAGTAGATTTCATCTCTTAACTTTCTAATATCTCACTTAATGAGATCAGAGTATATTCATGAAATATCATCACACCTTGGGGTAGATACAGAATGGTACCTTCATTTTCTTAAGAAGTGAATTACACCTTCACTAACCCCAATCAGGTGTACAAGATAAAAGGGTAATATAGAAGACGCCAATTTGTATTTGAGGACATATAATAGGCAGCTTGTTGTTGTCTTCAAAATGGCACAATAATGTGGCCCACTGTAATAGACTCTATGCAAAGCAGCAATCCTAAAAGAAAATGGACTATATTCCTAAGATGCCTTCTGTTTGCTTGATTCATCCGCAACAGATTCTTCCTGAGTTGCCCCCTTCGCTCTTCTTCTGACAGACCCATCAGCCTTGACTACTTCTGGCTTTTTGTCAATCTGCCCATTAGCAACAGCACCTCCCTTCTGGACAGGTCTCTTTGGTGGGAATAAAAGATTGAAGGCCCAAACAGACACAACTGTGCCCACCATAGGTCCAATCCAGTACACCGCAAAATGCTCCCACGATGTATGTTCATTGCTCACAAATGCCCATGCAAATGCCTGCCATCACCAATCCAAAAGACAAAATACATCATCTTCTCTGCTCAAAGTTTCTAAAGCAGAGAGAGACCCCGATGAACAGTTGGCATCAACAGCACAGCATAAACATTCAAATCTCCAAATTCAGCTCTGAACTTGAACCACAAAAACTTGACCAAAACCTATCCAATGCCTCATCTGAATCACTGAAGTCACTCAAGGAAATCAAATCAGCATCATTGCAATAGATGCAAGCAGTACATGATTGTCACATTAGTAGCCAACATATTGCAGGACGATTGTAGGGTTGTCTGAGACCAATGAGCTATTTTTGTAGCAGCAAGCCTGACCCACTCTGACCAATGAAACATTTGACTGTTAGTGCCCACATACATGTGAATCTCATCTACAATCCCTCAACCTCACCATGAAGTGAAACAAAGTGAATAAAAAGCTTACATTAGCTGGGTTCATGGCAGGGCCCGTGTAGGCTCCTCCTGCCATCACCAGGACAATGGTAGCCACAACAATTATTCCTGTCTTTACACTGGGGTTGCGTGGACCTCTCAAAATTGCCCACAAAACTGTGAGAGTAATTGCAAATGTCAAAACAGTTTCTGCCACCAATCCTACTGATAGAGACACCTTCAGCTTGGGGCCACCCAACATATGTGCATATTTCTTTGGCATCACCTCCAGTATAGCCAACGCTCCAGCCACAGCCCCAATCATCTGCAATGATACACCATCCATCTAACAGTTTGCTCGGCAATTGATCATCTAACATTTTGCTTGGCAATTGATCCATCAAGCAGTCAGATCGTTTCCATTTAGGGTTTGATTACTGAAACCAGTACACTTCAACTCTGCTTGTAATTTTCCATCTGCACACTATTGCAGCTAACTTCACTAGAGCTACCAGTGCATGAATTGTATTCCCCACATCAAACTGAACCAGACTACAGAAGAACAGTTCTCAATTGTGCACTATGGTGGTGTGGCACATGTTTTGATCACACAAAGATCGAGCACCATATTTGATCAGCTTCTACACGGTCTCACTTGTGACCAATTTGGTGCACAAGTGAGAATGTGTAGAAGCTTGATCATCAGTCAGCATCTTTTCTCTTTTAACCCTCAACTTTTGTCCTACTGATGAGAAAGATAGAGAACATACTTCACATCAATTCTGCAAATTTGCTTAGAAATAGTAAGAGCACTACGACATTCAAGCAGAGGAAGGAAAATGGGGAAGAAAGAAAAAAAATTGTGTTCTCGACGCTTTATGAGTAAAGAAAATAGAGGAATTTAAGGAATCTATACCTGGGCCGGCATGCGAACCCCAAGGGAGAAAAGCGTGTCCTTGCTGACCCCCGCATAAGCGAAAGCCACTAGCGCAGTGGGATTCCAGCTTGCACCTCCCAGTGCTTTCCCCAACGCCGAGAATCCGAAGATCAGGGCCGTAACTAGTCCCAAGACCACGTAAAGCTTCCCGGAGCCCTGAAGGCCGAGGAAGGGCGCGACAGCCGAGGACACAGCCCCTAAAGAGGCCATGGAAAACACCCACAGAAACGTAATGGAGGCATCTGCCGCAGCTGTCGTTGCCAAACCCATCCCTCAAGCAACAACAACACACAAACACAGTCTACTCCCCCTTCGTCAGACCCCCGAGAGACCACCAAAACCGTCCGCACAGACGCATAAAATTTCTACCAACAAAATGAATCTTAGCGGATAAATTTCTACCAAAAACGACCAACCAACAAGAAATATGAGCAAATGACCTTCTCAGACATAAATTATCTCGAATGCGATCAAATTCTACGAACAGTCGTGCGAAGAGCGGAAGGTGGAGCGCGAAAATTGACGCCAACAAACGGTCCAGTCAAATCACTGGAGATTTTGCTTGTCAAAGTCCAGAACCTAACGCTCGCTAGGAAAATCACCAAATACTTGGGTCTTCTCCGGGAGTCAAGATGTTGGCCCTTCTCGCGTAAATTAAGGGTCATGGGTGATGGAAGGAGCAAGACGGAAAAGGTAGTCAAGGAAGCCCACAAGGAAGCCCACATGAAGGATGGATGGAAAGTGGTAAGAAACAGTTTTCTGTTAGGTTCCAGTTCCCTAGCTAACCATGGTGGTTAGCAAAGTGCTTCTTTTAACTACTTACCTACTAACAACCTGCTTGTGGGTCGGTAGTCAAGCAGGTTACTAGTAAGTAGGTAGGTAGCAAAAATAGCCCTTACCTATGTATAAACCAATTACTTACCTAATAATTACCTATTTTCTTACCTATCTACCTATATATATATATATATGAGACTTTTTTTTTGCAGAATTGGTTACCAAGGTGAAACTAAATATTAACTCAGTTGGGTTCATCCACAACTGAGTAATAACAGGCATCTAGTGGATGGTGTTTGCTGGTGGGTGCTGGTTTACTGTAGCCGTCAAGGGTCAAGGAGGACTTGTTTTTATTGCTGTCAACACAAGTCCCATCTTTTGGCCTAAAGATCCAAGTTGACCTATTATGGTAAAAATGGTTCTTCTATATAGTTCATCATTTGACCCAAAAGACCCACTTTAAAAGAAAAACAGCCCTTGCAATCCTCGAGAAGAGCCATATAAAATGTCAGATTTTGGAAAATTCAACCTGGTAGAGTTGTAAAGACTTCAAGATTGATCTTTCAGTACCCCCCAAAAAAATAAAAATTGGGGATTATTTCGTTGAGATATGAAAAACCCCCACTCTTGAAAGTGAAATCTTCTTGGTTTTGGGCAGCCTTGGAAATTCCAAGCTTTTTAAGAGATTTTGAACTAGCTACCATTCTTCAATGATTGCAAAATTTCCATAGAAGGCATCCATATGAAGTGGGCAGAAAAGAAATTGCACAAAAAGAGCTTTGGATGAGAAAGAAACTAACGATCAAAGATGCACATCCAATGTGCTTTCACACAATGTCGACAAAAGCAAACCTTGATGACTTCACTTGTTACATTTGGCTGTTGGTTTTGCCTTCTTTTTCTTTTCTTTGGGATGGGGCAAGTTGTGGGTGTGGTTGCAGTTTGGAACAAGAATTGGAACAGTCCATTTTTTTTTTATTGCAAAATTAAAAAGATTTGACAAAAGTTGACAAAGAATTGGAAACAATTGCCAATCTCTTAAACCCTCAAAATTTACAAGAATTGGAACATTCCATTTTTTTATTGCAAATTCAAAAAGACTTGACAAAAGTTGACAAAGAATTGGAAAAATTTGCTAATCTCTTAAACCCTCAAAATTTGCAAGAATTGGAACATTCCTTTTTTTACTGTAAATTCAAGAAGAATTGGACAACAAATTGGAAAAAAATGCCAATCTTTCAATACCACAAATTTGGATTATTTTTTTTGTAAAAAAATTTCCTGAAAATTTTGAATAAAAATTACATAAGATTGGAAATTTTCACCAAACTCTCAACACCCAAATTTTTGCACCCATTATGTATGTATAAGGCTCAACTAAATTCAATTTTTTTATAAAACTTTTGCCAAATTCTTAATATCACAAAATTAAAGAAAAAGCAAGGTTTGTAATTTTGAAACTTTATTTCTTTTAAAGAAAAAAAAGATCAGCCCAAACACAAGGGCTCGAGGGGTTGCCATGGGCTACTGCAGAGCAATGGTGTGACAAAACCACAACAACAGCACCAGCTCCATCATCAACTTCAGCTTGTTTTTTTTTTTGAAGTGCATGTTTGAGTTTCATCATGACCGTCATATGCATCGCACATTCACCTTTTGGATCATAATTGGTTGGTTGTTTGTTTTTTGAAAAATAGCACCCATAAGAGTGCCATCTAGGAGAAGACAACTGAAAGCTTTGGCATCGTTGACAGCTTCATGGTGTTCACTTTCTTTTTGAAAACCAACACCCATGCAGGTGTTGTTATAGAGAACAAAAGTGGGAGCTCAAACATCACCAAAAGCTTATCAATGTTTTTGTGTTTTTTTTGAGAAGCAACATGGAGGGGGGTGAATTGTTGATGCATTGCAAAGAGAATCCGGGATCTAGATTCTTGTTGATATCCTTGCTTGTGCCTTGTGACATTATTTTTTTTGCAAAATTCATTGTAGGGTGTGTAGGTTCTCTTGAACATTACAAAAGATGTCGCATCAATTTTCTCTAGTGCTACAAAGGATACCACCCAAAAAATCATTTACAAAATTTGTAATTAAGTAAGGTGTTCGTTGCCACAATGTGCTATTGTTCAAAGTCCTAATGTTACAAAAGTTTCAAGTGGAAAAGTTTGACATTTCTCCCACCCAACTATTTAGTCAACATAATAATAAGATTGCAACAATAAAAACACAATATGAACCAAAAAAACTAGCTAAATTGTTGGGAACATGATTTTTTTTTGTCTAGTTTTTGTATGTAGTCAATTTTTTCAATGTCTCAATATGTTTTGTAGATAGTTGTTATGAGCTTGGAGCTTCTTTTCAACAAGTTGTTTATCACAAGCGAAACTTTGTAACAATTCAAAAATTGGATTTTTTCACACAATTTTTTTTGGAAATGCATGATTGTTTCTTGCATGATTGCTTCTTGTGTTTCATAGTTCAATGCCACACATGTTAGTTTACAACGGTTTGTTAGGACCTACACACAATGGGGTGAAGGTGAACCAATTGGAAGGTGGACCAAAACTATATATTGTATTATAAAACTATGAAGATTTATATTCTTGTTTGCATAAATGTTTATTCACCTATCTATTTTATATAAATGATTATTATGTGACAACCATCTTCCTACCATAAATTCTACACATTAGCAAATTATGCCAAGACCTTCGAAGATTAATCTTTCAATTTTTTTCACAAATTTTTTTTATAAAACTTTGCCTTTTTACAACAATTTGTTCTTATAAAATGAAGGTGTATTTAAAGGTCCCAAACACCCACTTATATACATTATAATAAAAGGTGTCCCTGTACGTCAAATGATTTCACTAGATTTTGAGTGAATTCAGCGGTTGTATTAAATGGTGACCAGTGAAAAAACAATGAATTCACTAATCTAGTGAATGGGGACTAGTGAGCTACACCTATATTTTGTAATAGTGATACTAAATAAAAAAAACTAAACAAAAATTTCCTATAGTCTTACACGTCACATGGTGAACCATGTGATTTAACATGCACATTAATTTATGTAAAGATTTTTCTAATGAATCATTGTCATGGAATCATGTACATTAATTAAAGTCATGATTCATTGGTGATAGCTCACCAAAACATTATTAAATTATAAAAGCCCGCCACTTAATAAATTACCAAAGTTAACCCGTCGCAACCCTAGCCTTTGGCTTGCGACCAAGGCAAAGGGGTTGCAAAGTTGCAAGCTTAGTAATAGACCCGGGAGGCACATCACATGCTCCCAGGAATGCAAAGAGTGCAAAGAGTACAAAGAGTCCAGAGAGTGTGAGGGAGTGAACCCTCACACTCCCAAGTGAACTCCCACATTGGGAGTTGATGAGAGTTGGAGTCCCGGGGGAATTCCCGAAACTTCAGAGCGCGTTTTGAGAGGTCAAAACTCCATGGCTTGTTGCGCTCTTTATATCAATGAAAAGCTCTGAAAGTGTAAATGTCCAAAATGAGTTCGCATTGCTCATTTGGACATCTGAAACACAAGTTATGGCCAAAAGAAGGGGCGGGAGTCGAATTCCCGGGAGTCTCCCAGTTTTGATTCCCGACCACTAAAAGTCGAGAATCGACCCAAAATACTTGGGTCCAGAAAACGTGCAACATACCATTGGAAAAGTCTCAACGAGATCTACAACTTTACTTCAGACGGCGAGTCAATCGGAGGTCTGCTCCGAAAGTTATGAAGCTTCAAAGTCGCGAGAGTCCCGAAGTTGCGCGATTTCGGGACTCCCACGCGAGAGTCCTGGGAGTCCCGGGACAGAAAGGCCATTTGGATGCCACCCTCGCGGCGAGTCACAGAGTATACTATAAGGGGGAAGTGGTTGGCTTCCTCGAGGGGGAAGGTGCTGGCTTCCCCACCCAAGGGAATGAGGTGATGGCTTACTCTCGAGCCCGAGTTGTAGTGTGTCAAAGTGAGTCCGAGTTCACCCGTGGCTTGTCCCAACATCAAAAGGTTCCATGATGAGTTCTAAAGGGGAAGGTGATGGTATCCCCAAGGTCCGGGCCGTGGCTCTTCCTAGCACCAAAGGTGTTCCAACTTTGGGCTAACCACTTGGA
>Ga0116231_10002183_pt1 | contig 40961 bp, 34 predicted proteins | sample S1TSphgellanicum_2_FD_89695 | JGI IMG/M metagenome (GOLD analysis project Ga0116231, IMG submission 89695) | Host-associated microbial communities from peat moss isolated from Minnesota, USA - S1T2_Fd - Sphagnum magellanicum MG | ecosystem: Host-associated > Plants > Peat moss > Unclassified...
TCTTTAGCGCCTCCACTGTTGCTGCATATATTTTCACTGCTCCTACTTGTAAAGCTACTATAATTAGTCTTGAACCTTGTGCATTAAATGCTGATTTTCAGCATTTCATTCCCAGATTTAATAGAATTTTCTTACTTTATGGATACCCCTAAAAGAAGGGTTTGGGGTGAAAGGAGGCCCAAAGACAGGGTGACCTTACAAATAATTTTAGTATTTACATTTACACCACGCCTTGTATGTGTATATGACAAATATTTACACTGGCCTCGTGTAAGTGTAAAAAAAATATATATACACTGCAACAGGATAAGTGTAAGTGTAAAAAATTTGGATGATTTACACTTACATGAGATTTACATGCCGTATATACGGCTATTGACACTTATATGCACAACACTGGTAGTTACATAGATCTGTAGGTAGCTACTAGGTGAGTAGATGCACATAGATGCTTAGCACATAAAAAGGGGCTAGGATTCTTAGTAGGTAGGTACCAAAGCTAACCACAGTGGTTAGTTAGGGAACTACAACACAATGGAAAAGTGTTAACTATCCATCCACCATCCATCCGTTAGGAAGGGCTGGTGGCTTTTGGTTCACTCTGGCCCATTTTAGGGGGGATTCATTTGGAAGATAAGGAGGGGGGTTCTACTTTCGAAAAGTTCCAGATATGATTCATTTTTTGAAGCTACTTTCAGTTCAAAACCTTGACCACATGACCACATTTCAACCCGTGCATTAACACGGAACCAGATGATAGGTGACAAGCACAGCAATGTGATGCAGCCCGGGAATCCAGTGGTATTTCCAAAGCTTCAACTTTACAGGGCAACCAATTAAGTTTTGTTTTGGTAAAGCGATCCTCACTTTCGGCTTCACTTTCGGTCTCACTCTACCCACTCAACCTCATTTTTCAGTTATCCAGAAAGTGCCCCCAAACCAAAATGAGAGTCACTCTTCAAAATTAAAGATGAACTCTCCCAAAAGTGGTTTCTTTTCTAACCACAAAACGATGAACTCCTCCGAATGGATTCTTTCTTAACCACACGACAGGTTACCGAGGTTACAGCAATGAGGGGGGAGTATTGGGATTATTCCCTGGACTTGCCAATGCCGTCTCTCTGTAGGATCCCCAGGCTTGCTGCTGCAAACAGAGGACCTGAAATTGAGGATGGAACAAGCATAATAAAATCATCTATGTTTTGATTGCTTGATTCCAAGTGGAAACAAAAGGCAACCTCTGTGATTTTCTTGCTGGATTCCCTAACAAAAACCAACCTTTGTAGTTTGCTTACTGGATTCCCTCAACCCCTCCAGCTTCTTCTCCACACACACACACATATTTCTGTTTTCCCAATGGCCCCACACACACACACACAAACTGCAAATTTCTGCACACATAATCTCTCTTTCTGACTGCCCCACACACACAAACTGCAAATTTATCTTTTCGGACACATACGCTCGCGCATTTCTCTTTTCTGGTGGACCTACAAATTGCAACACATTGCAGGATCCCACGCCTGCAAATTTCACACACATTTCACTCTTCTCCCGCAGATCCCATTTCTTTCAAATTACAACACACATTTTTTCAACAACACCAATCTGGCTCGGAGGCTTTGACTCCAACACACAACACATTTTGGGCTTGGAGGTGGCTCCTTCTCCTGAAAATCACAAGACACACCCCAACAAATTTCCTGCTTGGTGATGGGTCTCACTCCAAATTGCAAGCCATTCCTCCCAACATAGACAGAAAAAAAACATAGAGAAGCACGCACCCAAATTGTGACAAATTTCTAGAATCCTTCAAATCTCAACAAATTTTTGAAGACCTTCAAGCATAGTTCTTGGTCCTCCACAAAACATACAACGTAGCATGAAACTCATGTTTGGGCCAAAATTGAGTTTCCTCTTGCATTTTCCTACCTTTGGAGAAGTCATGTTGTCCCATTTTGGTGTCACTGTCAACACTTTGGCCAAACTCAAGGTTCCATTCCCAAGTTTGGTCAACTTTATGGATAACTTTATTATATGTGATTTCTAAATATAACTTTTTTTCCTCCATTAGAACGTCTCCATTCCAATACCCTATCAGCCTTGTCAACAATAGTTTGATGACAATTTTATGGATGAACTCCCCACCCACAACTCTATGATCACCAAATTTTTATCAATCTTGTCTTTCAAAGGCTTCCCACTTCAATGTTGGCATACTCTTTTCTATTGTATCAAGAGCCCCATTACATTGTATTGCAACAAAAGCTTGTTGTGTGGAAAAATAAATTTCAACGTGAGTATTAAAAAAAAACTGCAATTCAAGCTCCTTTCATGAAATTTTTTTCTTTTTGGTTGTGTGCAATTACTAAAATGCAATTCTTTTTTTTGTTGTGTAGAAGAAAAAGTTACAATGCAACCTTTTTTTATTATTTAGAAGAAGAAACTACAATGCAAGCTTGGTTTGTGAGAAAAGAAGAAAAAGAAATGCAATGTAACACAAGTTTTTTCTTTCCTTTTTGGATGTGCTTGCTAGAACACAAGCTTGTTGCATTGAAGAAGCACAAAAGAGAAAAATGCTTCTTCTTCTTCTTATTGCAATGCAAAGCCGATTTTTATGTTTTATTTTTGATGTGTGTGCTTTGTACAATGTGAGCTTTTAAAAAAAAATTCTTATGCACCTTTGTTGCATGGAAGAAGTGCTTGCTTGCTTCTTCTTCTTGCTACAACACTAAGAATAAGTTCTTTTCTTCTTGTTGCACTTTGCCTTGACTACTTTGTTTTCTTATTACAATGTTTCTTTTCCTTTTTGGTTTGCATACTTTGTGATGTGTGATGGCAATGGGGTACAACATCTTTACAATGGCATAAGTTTTGACAACTTTGATTTTGTTACAAAAATTTGTTAGTTTACAATGGAAATGTTCTTAAACTATATGATCCAAAAGAAATTAAGGATATTTGAATGGGTTTTTTCTCTTATTTGCTTTTAGAAGGATGTAAATCCAATAGTCCTATGGTGCTTAAGAAAGTATGAGGTCATTTGTCAATAATGAACAATTTTTTTCAAGATTTGAAACATATGTTAATGGTTTAAAATCATAGAATCATGTAATAGATGGCTAGATTTTATGATGATTGTAAAAGAGAAAGGGAATCAAATTTTTGAAATAAAAGGTCAATATAATAAATTTTAATACTGTAAGAGGTTTTGTTTCAATGTTGGGTGGGTGTCATACATGAAATGAGAATTAGCCAAAAGTTCAAACCAATTCTCATTAGGAAAATCATTGGATATTATTTATAATCTTATTTGAGTTGATATCCAACCCATAAGGTATCATTAGGGTGAGAATTGACCTTTGAGTCCTTGCTCCTTTATTTAAATTTTAAAAGAAAGATACCATGACAAGGTAATCAAATAGATTAAGGTAAAATTCTGAATTAGACATCTTAGGTTTCCAAATGAAAAAATATGGTTTTAGGTTTCAAGTAGTGTTTTCACAACCATTGAAAGTGCAAAGTTGAAAATTGAAGGTTTTTCTTCATTTTTTAGAAACAAAATAAAGCGCCACATTTTTGTTAATCGATTTTTTTTGTTCATTAGATGTTAAATCTTTATGATGTTTTGAAAATCAATATTTGTATTTTTTATGGTTTGTAAGTTGAGTCTTTTTTGGCTTGTTTAGCTCTTTTTGTGTTGTTGTTTAATTTCTTTTTAAATTCCTCTTGCATTATTGTTCACTTTTTTTGTGTTACCATTCAATTGTTATTTGGTTGTTGTTTAGGTCTTCTTGTTGTTGATTAACTCCTTTTGCATTACTGATTGAATTTTTTACATTGTTGATAAGTTTTTCTTGTATTGATGTTCATTCCTCTTACATTGTTACTTGGCTTTTCTTGTGTTGTTTAGTTGTTATTTGGCTCTTCTTGTTGTTATTAGCTCCTCTTGTTGTGTTGTTCAATTCTTCTTATTGTTATTTAGTTCTTCTTCTTATTATTTAGTTGTTTTTATTGTGTTAGTTGGCTCCTTTTATTGTGTTGGTTTGATTCCTCTTGTTGTTGGTCAACTCTTCTTGTTAATGTTGGTTGATTATTCTTGTTGTTGGTGTTATTGGCTAGTTTTTTTTGTTTTGCCATTCGGTTCCTTTTATTATTAGTGTTGTTGGTCAACTCTTCTTATTGTAGGTTTGTTCTTCTTGTTGTTGGTTGATTTTTTTTTTGGGCTATTGTTTAAGTCCTTTCATTATGTTGATCGATTCCTTTTGTCGTTGTTCAATCCTTTTGTTGATTGTTTGATGATTGGCTATTCTTTTGTTGTTGTTCAACTTTTGTTATTGTTGTTTTGTGCCTCCAAGTTTAAGTACCTTTTTGACCTAGCTCCCATGTGTGTTGCTCGGTTCTTCTTGGGTTGTTCCTTAGTTCCTTTTGTTATTTGACTCCTCTTGTTGCTACTTGTTAGTTTGGTACTTCCCCACATTTTGTCTATGTAAGTTTGGGAATGAACAACTTGGATTCACCATTGAGTCATTTTTTCAAGAATGATTTTCAAATTATGCTTGTTATTTTGTGTTATTTTGTTAATGTTTATCTTTCCATTTATTTTGGTGAAATATTTTTGTGTTTTAAGTTCAATATATTTTTGTGTTCTAAGTTGAATATTTCTTTGTTATTAAACTTGGCAACATTCCAACATTATGAAATATGTTTATTGTTTGTAAAATTCATATATATATATATATATATATATATATATATTGCATTACACTTCATTTTGCATACTCATCTTTTACATGAAGTTAAAAGGGTTAAATGACTTATTTTGACCTTATAAATGTTAGTAAATGTTTTGAACCAACGTGCCCCCAAACTCCTTGAGGAACCGAAATGTGGGTCCCAAAGTGAAATAGTGGAAAAAAAAAGGAATCAAGGCATGCTCCCTAGCTTGCAACATTTCAAGGGTAGAAAGGCGTGTTGGAGCTTTGGGATGGGACTAGAACAAACTCACAAGCAAGAATTCAAGATAAAATCAACTTGCACAACCAAAAAAAAAGAGCGGTTAGTGCAAGTTGAACATAAATGGTGTGATGGATTTAGTAAGGACAAATTCAAACACAAGCTTTACACGGCCCACAACCTTTGGGAAGAGGCACCACTTTGCTCCCTATAGTATATTCTAAAACTTTTCGCGGGAACTACATCCAAATGGCACTTTTTCTTAGGATTTTCAAGTGCAAGTCCCAATTTTGGGACTTTTGTTGTCTTGAAACTTTGGATGCTCATATCTTTTTCAAATCAATTTGTTTGGAACAAGCAAGTGCACTATTTTATAACCCTCAAAAAGATCTTTCTAGTCGTGTATTGCGCCCCAATTAGAGATCATTTGACCCTTGTTCTAAGGGGATTTGTGGTCAGTAGCCAAATTTTCAATTTGACTTTCGCCCTTTCTTTTGATCATAATTCATGCATATCATGTCTAAATGAGCAATGCGTTTAAATTTATGCGTTTAAATTTTAAAACCTTTCCAATAGTATCTTGGAGGCCCAATTTGGTGCTTGTTTGCCTTTTTAACCAAGGTTCTGAACATTCGGGACTTTTGCACAAGTGCAATTCCCAAAATGGGATTACATCTAGGAATCATTGGGCTCCATCTTTTACATTCTTCCCCATTTGTGAGAGTGTGTTTCACACCCAAACACACTCTCTTGACCTCATGGGCCTTTGCACTCTACATTTAGTTGCGAACCTGATGTTAAGGTTTTGACATGAATTATATTAAAGGCATATTTTGACATTGAATTAAATCAATTTGCAAATAAAAAATTAAAATTTGGTAGAATAATCTTTTGTTTCATTTTTTCCATTCTTATTGAATAACACTTTTGAAAAATTGTTGAAAAATGGAGCAATGAAATGGAAATGAAAACATAATTTCCATTGAAAATGAAACATGTGAAATTTTTCTCAATGATGTTCCTATGGAAAAAATGTTTGAAAATTATCCTAGTTTGGAAATAGAAAGTGATAAAGTTTATCAAAATGAAAAAGAAAAATGAAAATGAACCTTTAGTTGCATGTTGAGAAAACTAAATGGGGACCTCACGGTAGAAATAATTTGAAAATATTAACATTGAATGTTAAATTTTGTTTGTAGGTTTGTTTCCAAAGTGATTATGTTCCAAGAAGCTTTGTTGTTTTCAAAATGTTATTTAACCTTTATTACAATAAACAAACTTTTGTCAAAATTAATGGAAGAATGTTTCTTCTTTTTACATGGCACATTTATCAAATAAGTGTTGATTGCCTTTCCTTGGTTGTGAGTGTTTGTGTTTTGAATCAATCTTAAGGCCATTGGTTGTTAAGTGATGCATTGCATACTATAGTAGCAATGTTATGTGATGCATTGCATTCTGTAGTAACAATGTGTTTGAAAATGAAAGAAGAAGGTGAAATCCCACCAACCATAGTTAATTTGATAAATCATGATTTTGGGATATTTTTGAATTATCTTTGTTGACCTTTAACATTTTGGGATGTTAGAGTTTTTCTTTTCCTTTTTAAGGAAATATGATGCCCAAAAACCCTTAACCTGTTACTTTTGATGCTAGATTTTAAGTTTTAAAACCTTTTAATATCATCTTATATTGGCCATGAAAAGGGTGTGGTTATTTTTGAAAAATATGATCAAATGCCATAATCATTTACATCATGTGTTAGAATATGAAGTTGGTTGTGCAAATATAATGGTTCAAAAAGGTTGTAGTTTGGATTTTTTTTAATAAATTGCTAGCACCAATGATGAAAGAGTTTGAGGGCAAAAAGTTTTAGATTTTCAAACAATACCAAGTGGACATCTAAGGATATCAAAGTTCCTATTTTATGGTGAGAAAAACACAAATCTATGTTTCTCATTGTTGGTTTTTTGGCTTATCAAATATTAGGCATTGTAAGATTTCAAATTGAGAAAAAAAAGACTTTCTTTTTAGTCAACATATTAACAAATTAAGTTATTATTTACAAATGACCAATTTGAAGAAATTCATATTTGTGAACAAGAATTGGCTCCACGATTCAAAAGTTGATTGTAAATCATTTTCTAATTTGGTGCAATTAATTGAAAATGACTTAGAGAAGAAGAGTTAAAACAATTCGAAAGTTCATTTGAACAAGGTAAAGTTGTAGACATAAAATTATGGAAGGAAAAAAATTTGTATATATTTTTCATTGTTTCTTACTTTTACCATTTTTGGTAATCTTTGTAATTTAAAAAAATCATTTTACTGAAAATAATTGAACGATAATTGACATAAAAATCACCTTTGAGAACTAATTGGTCTTAAATTTTTGAGAATCAACACTTAAAAAACCATTAATTTTTTTTCCCCAAAAGTTTGATGCCCTGACCAATCCTCTTTTATGATTTTTAAATTTGGAAAATTGGTTTGATTCTTAAAATGTTATGTGAAAATCAAAATTGATGATTCTCACAAAAAGTGAGAACCAAACAATACTGGTCAGCTTAGCTTGTATTCAGCTTGGACCAGTGTTCTTGTTGTTAGTGAGATTCTCAATATTTTGCAAAATTTAGAACTGAAAAAAGTAAAAAATAACATACTGAGAATGCAAATTCGCCCATTCACAAAATAAAAATAAAAATAGCGATTTTCTGGGCAAATTGATTTCCAGGGAAATTCCACCACATTCCAACACACACAACCAGTTAAATTTGTTCAGTGTATGCGGAGGGCACCTTACTATCCGTAAAATTTCTGCCTCAGTAGAAGACGGCACTGCATATAGCTCCCCAGGAATTTTTGAGGAACCTTACATGTATGAAATTCTACCACATTTTAGCACACGGAAAGAACAGTTAGAATTTGTTCAATGTAAGTGGAGGGCACCTTACCTTCACTAAATTTTCTCCCTCAAGAGAAGAAGCACTGCATAAGGTTTAATCTTTTCTCTGAAATTCAATCATAGCCCTCTGTTTTAAACATCACATTCTACCAGATCCTTACACTGGGTAAGAAGCTGGAAGGGGGTGTGGCATTTGAATTCGGGTTGTGCACTTGGCTCCTGTCTCATGTAGGGCCCCTCATTCCCAAAATGGCCCCATTATCAATCCTTACCTTACACTTTTGTAGTTTTTGGACAATTTCACATCAATTTTCTACAGTGTATTATAACCTTTTGCCCATTGTAGCTAAATCTTTGATTCGGATGATCACTCCTGATGCAACATCAGAAAACTAAAACTAAACTGGCATGGATTGTGAGGGAACCTTGATGGATGCAAAAAGCATGACAAAGCCTAGCGCCTTCCCCCCACCCTCAAAACCCCAAAAAAACTAACAAACAACACTAATAAGTCCCTAAGTTAGAGGGTCCAAAGATGGGTCCAAAGGTGGGACCAGACTCCAAAGCTGGGTCCAAATGTAGGACCCTCGTTGTCATCCTATGGGGGCATATAAACGCGGAGCTTTGTCGTAGGTTACTCACATTTCTTTTAGGCCTGCATTTATTGTGTGTGAGCGTTTCTCGCGTTCTCTCTTCTTCTTCTTCACTCGCCCCCGACCACGCCCCGCAATTCCCACCGTTTGCAACCTCCTCGTTCTCTCTTCTTCTTCTTCTTCTTCTTCGGATTCTCCACTCTCTCCCCACGCCGATTCCCACCGTTTACAACCTCCTCCTCCTTCTCCTCCTTTTACCTTGCACAGCTTCCTTCCACAAAATTGGAAGTTTGACGTTCTCTATTACCAGACTCGTCATCTCTGTGTGAAATTGCGATGAGGATTTTGGATCGAGAATTGTTGATTTTCTGTATTGTTTGTGGTATAATAAGCCATCGGACTCGAGAGTTTGAAGGTTTCTACGAATATCATGTGTAGTTGTTGCTTTTGTTGTTGTTGTTTCCGTGTTGGAGCTTTTTTTGGTTTGCAATTGTGAGTGGATTTTTGTTGTCCAGTCTCTCCAGAGGCTGCTGAATGGAGGTTGCTCATCTATCCTCGGGTTCAGGAAGTTGGACGTGGTTGTTAGCTGTGCCTATGCTCCTCGCCGAGCAACCTGGGCGCTCCTCCTCCTCCTCCTCCTCCTCCTCCTCTGCGCATCAGCAGCTTGTAGAGATTGAATCCGGGTCTTCGACTTTGATGAGTTCCTGGTGTGTTTTGTCGGCTAGTCTTGCCATCATCAGCGTCTGGGTATTCCTGGTGTGGGGGTTGTTTCCTGGCGGAAGCGGCTGGGGCGGTTCGCTCCTCACAACAGGCAAGCAGAACAACAGCAACTTCATACCCGGACCTCGAGGCTTACCTGTGCTTGGAAACTTGATGGAGATGGGCGGACTCGCACACAGGCGCTTGACGCAACTGGCGCAAAAGCATGGAGCTCTTTCCCTCATGTCGCTCAGTCTTGGCAACACTCGAGTGATCATCTCCAGCAAGCCAGAGACTGCGCGTGAGATTCTGAACAGCTCGTCTTTCGCGAATCGACCAGTGAAGCAATCCGCACAGCAGTTGTTGTTCGGACGCGCGATGGGGTTCGCGCCTCAAGGGGACTATTGGAGGAGTCTGAGGAGGATTGCGGCGAACCATTTGTTTGCGCCCAAGAGAATTGCAGCACATGAGGACGCACGACAGCTTGAAACTGAGCAAGCACTAGTGTCCATAGCCAAGGAATCCTCATCAACTCCTGGAGGCGCAGTTCAAATTCGTGGCCACTTACAGCATGCGTCTCTGAACAATATCATGAGTGGCGTGTTCGGTCGTCGCTACAAATTGGATGCGGACGATTGCGCGGAAGCGGTGCAGCTGAAGGAGATGGTGCAGGAAGGTTTTGAGCTTCTTGGTGCTTTCAATTGGGCTGATCATCTTCCTGCTCTGGAAGCTGTCGATCCTTACAACATCCATCAGCGCTGCGCCAAGCTTGTTCCTCGAGTAACTGCATTTGTTCAAAAGATTATCGACCAGCACCGAGAGCGTGCCGTGAGATCAGGAGCCCCCACTGAAGAAGACTCCGACTTTGTCGACTTTGTCGACGTTCTTTTGTCTCTGGAGGGCGAAGAAAAGCTATCGGATACTGATGCTGTAGCTGTTCTGTGGGTCAGTTTCCTGTCCTCCTGAGCTCTACTTCAATTGCAGCACCACCACCCTTTTGATATAGTTGCGGCTGTTGTAATAGAAGCTCTTGTTGTCTTTTCTGTGGAGAAGATCAGGCATTTGTCTTCTCGGTTTCCTCTATCAAAATTACTTTATAGGACTACATGCAATTTTGGACACAATGCCGCATGCTTCATGCACATTCCAGCTGCACATTACTGAGAGTGTGGTTGAATGGAACTTTCTCTGCAGGAGATGATTTTCAGAGGCACAGACACCACAGCGATTCTAACGGAATGGATCATGGCAGAGTTGGTACTGCACCCCGAAATTCAAGCCAAACTTCATGCGGAACTGGACGCTGTGGTGGGTAAAGAGAGAGACGTGCGTGATTCAGACATAGTAAGCCTGCATTATTTGCAAGCAGTTGTGAAGGAGACGCTGAGGATTCATCCTCCAGGTCCCCTTCTCTCCTGGGCTCGTCTTTCCACCGAAGACGTTCAAGTCGCTGGACATCTCGTTCCTAAGGGCACTACGGCAATGGTGAACATGTGGGCAATCACCCACGATCCATCCATCTGGGCCAATCCCCAGAATTTCAGCCCCGAGCGATTTCTATCTAGTGAAGGAGGAGCTGATATCGACATAAGGGGAAACGATCTTCGTCTAGCACCATTCGGAGCTGGACGTCGTGTGTGCCCTGGACGGGCTTTGGGTATGGCGACAGTGCAGCTGTGGCTGGCTCAGTTGCTTCAAAAGTTTGAATGGGTAGCTTCCACTGACCACCCAGTCGATCTCAGCGAAGTTCTGAAGCTTTCTTGTGAGATGGTTCATCCACTGCACTCAATTCCTCTGCCCAGGACCAATCTCATACACATCTAGCTGAGGCCTCTTTCCAATCCTGGTGATGTATATAAATGCATGATCACACTTTTTTTGACACTTGCACATGCAATCCAGCAACCAGTGCTGATTTTGATATGATGTCTAGCTACACTAGGCTAGTGCTTCAGGCAGTAGGAAAAACACGATTTTGTCTTTCAACTAGATCATCTGCAGTGGTTGTCATCTCAATGCAACCTCAGACAAAAGCAAAAAGAAGTTCCCTCACTGATGAGAAGGCCAAGGATAAGAAGTCTAAATCTGACGTGAGCCTGCAGGAGCTCTTCTGCTGCAGCATCTGGATTCTGGTCTGAGGTTAGGCAGAGTTCATTTAATTTTAGATTGATTATACTAATGGCTTAGACTTCAGTGGGGCTTTCTTTCTTTCTTTCTCCACTTGGACAAATCCAACTTCAACCCATTTTCAATACAGGCTTGTTGGAGGTCATGACTGGCTAGGATGTGTAAAGACTCATGATGATGGGTGTGGAACTTCTTCAGCAGCATGAGCTTTGATATGGTATCCATGCAAATTTTTGTAGCTCTGCGAACCTGAAAATTTTGCTTATTTAATATGACCAAGAATTAGTCTTCTTGTGAGAATTCTCAAGAGAGAAAATTTTGCTCATCTCACAAGAAGCTAATCATGGGGTTGATTGAATACTATTTGCACTGCTTCTGACTCCACTCTAAATCTGTATCATGTGAATAGACAGAGGATTTTTCAGCTTCTCATTGTTTCACATGTCTTTCCAACCTTAATGCAATGTCTATAGCTTGTGCTTCAGTGCTAGGTGCAGGATTCAGAGTATACTCAGCTTAGGAGTTCATTAACTTGATCTGCTTGTGAACAGTGTGCCTTGCTGCTACACCTTGATCAGAGTGGAATCCATATGCAAGAACTAGACTTATTGCAGTGGATATAAAAGATTTGGTAGTAAACTGAACAGTTACATACAGGCAGAGTGAAATCTCCTGCAGCTTTGCAAGAAACGTGATCCTATGTGTAGCCTGGTCCTTCTGCTACATATATTTCTTGTTTCTGTAAAGCTTTCACAAGGGTTTCTGGTACATGTATTTCTTGTTTCTGTCAGTTTCACAAGGTTTAGAATTGTCACCAACTTGCACACAGAGCAACTGCTTCCCAATACCAGGGACATACTATAGAAATGAACAAAACAAGCTAGGATATGAGAACTCTTGTACTGGACATTCGGAGAGATATTCCTTTCTGTCAACCAGAAGTGCGACAAAACTGAAGACTACAATTTTTTTAAATCTACAAAACTAAGGCTGACTTCTGAGATCAATTTCACATCCTATGGATTGTGGACAGAATCCAGACCAAGAAAAGATAAAATTATCCCAAAATTTCAAACTCTAGCCCAGAGAAGAACTTGTGAATTCAATTCAATTAATTAATCTGTTGTTGTTGGACCACAACAGCAGATCCAAAGCAGTACTCTCAAGTCAAGCACAGTGGCAAAGGACACACAACAAGGCTTTCACCTGCTCACCAGCGGGTTTGAACATAAGCTTTGTCGTACAAAAGAGGCTGTACCAAATCTGCTCACCACTGGATTTGAACATGAAAACTTTGTGGTACAAAAGGGGACCATACCAAACCTGCTCACCAGCTGGTTTGCACATGCAACTTTTGTGGTATCAAAGGGGGTGCCATTCCATTGAGCCATCTCACCAGCAGGTTTGCACATGAAACCTTTGCGGTACTGAAGTGGCTGTAACATTGAGCTATCACCCCCAGAGTTTTGAATACTGGATTCACTACTATAACTTCACACATGAATTTCTAACTTTCCAAGAAGAGAAAGTTTCAACGGTTTCTGTGGTACCTAAGGGGGCCATACCATTAATCCATCACCACTGGGAGTTTTGAATGTTGGATTCACAACTATAACTTCACCCATGAATATCCAACTTTCTGAGAAGAGAAAGTTTCAACAGTCTCCTATACAAGCAATTGGACAATCTATTCTAACTGACTAGATTGTAATTGAGTCCAGTTTTTGGGAAAGAGATCAGCAAAGTGAGAACTGTACTACCAAACAAAGAGAAGAATAGATGGCTCTCTCTACAATGGAGCTGCACACAATTCTCACAATATTGTGTGCAGAATTTCTTCTTCTCTTTCTGAAAATACATGCAGTGACTGCTCTTGAGTCTGGACATTCCTGTCATTGTTGCAGCATGTGCAAAGGCAGGTAAATAGAGGAACAAAGAATGCCTTGAAAGACAGAAAGCTACCACATATGCAAGCTTCCAAGGTTTGTTTCTGGCTCAAATTTTCACACACATTTCCATGTTTTCTAGGTACTAGTGTGGCCTGTGCTGCTGGCCCAAGTGTGAACAGGACTATACAACTGCTCCAAGTGTGAACAGGACCTGAATTTTAAAAATATTTCTAGGTACTTACCTAGTAGCCACCAAGAAGGTTAGGTTCTTGGATGGTAAATAGGTAATTAGATATATCTGGATGGTTGAAGAACAAGTTGGAATGTCTGAAGATCATGTCCTCCTTTATCACTGGACTTTGTGGTTAAATTGCTCGGATTAGCAACCAAGGTCCTAAGCTGTAATGATGGGACAATAAACCCTAAACATAAGGCCTGTGAGAGTGGGCATTATTTTTTCAAAATGCTCACTTTTATTTCTCATGTTTTTTCCTGTGATATCCATCAGATATATGGGGCAATTTTTTATTTTGGATCCAAGTCATCTTTACACATGGTAAAGAATGTGGCATTGGGCTTTACTGATCTCATAACAACTTAGGTAAAGTGGGCAAACAATAAAGGTCAATAAGTAGGGAGGGAAGGTAAGTGAGTAGGTAAGTGTGTAAGATTCTTGGTGGCTATTAGGTGAGTAGATACATTTGCGTGTTTGGTACATAGCTGACCAATGTGGTTAGCTACCAGAGTTTATAATCAAAATAGTGTTTCTCTCCACACATCATCCATCCTGCATGCTATACTGGTATGTACTGGTTCACTTTGGTGAGATATTAGAGCATCCCCAGTGGTGCTTAGTATGTAACCCTGCAAAAATATTTCTCACATCCAAGTTTTAGTTGTTTACTTTTTTGTAACCCCACCCATAAAACTGAAATTGCCATTGCAAATATTTGAGAGATTATTAATAGCAAATCACATGGACCAATCGTTATGATCGACGAATCATAAACAGGGATCATCAGTCAAATCATATTTGTTGCACTCTTTTTTTTGGCAGGTGAATAGTTTTCTTGCACCTTTGACCATCCTAAGCAAACTGTGCAAATATGCTGGCCCAAAACCATTTTCCTTGAGACAAGCCGGCATATTTGATGACTTTTCTTCATTGAATTATAACCTGTAGGAACTAAGCACTGCTGGGGATGCCCTTATCACCATACCCGCATATTTTGACTTTTCTTCATCGAATTTTACCAGGCTTGTTGCTTAGATTTGGCAAATTGATGTGAGAGTTGTGCTTGGGTAGTGTAATATTGACAATGAAGGTTGGGTGGTACGAAAAGGAATATTTGTGCATAATGGAAGTGCCTTTCTGTTCTAAGAGAGGGACTGTGGAGTGGTGAGGTTGGGCCCAGCGCCATAGTTCAAGGGCATGTGCTGAAAACATGAGGAGGTTCCAAAACCAAGGCCATGCGTGTACAGAGGGCCCTCCAGTACACCTCAACTTCCTTTTGGCCACAGGCTGCCCACCACATAAATATTTTAAAGCATGTTATGAGTGGTTACCTAAACTAACTTTAACCACCCACTTTACCCATTTTCCGGCCCTTCCACCTACTTCAATTTAATACTTACAGTTCATTCACAATCTAACTACAAGGCAAACAAGAAGCACGTCTTCAAGGGACTTTTCGTCTTTTCCCATGCTGACAGTAGGTCAGTTTTTTGGCTGCCTCCCCCTTAATGGGTCGTTCTCCACAGTAGGCCCCAGAAGTGGGTGATAATTTAAACATGGTCTCTATTTGGCTGCTCTTTTTCCAGAGAGGTGTGGACCTTCTGCTCTAAACCCTCAACCGTATACCTCCTTAACCTCTTTCACTAACTCTTACTTGCAGCCGGAGTGAACCAGCACCCACCAGTGCACCAATGTGGATGGATGGTGCACTGATAGGATTCTCTTTTCTATCCCTGTGCCATCCCAGGTTGACTTTTTTTCTTTGCCCTTTCTCAGCCCTGGTCTCAGTTTTTTTTCTGGAACTTCATTTTCTCCCTGCCCCCCACCCAGTTTCCTTCTTTTCTTTTTTTTTTAAATTTTTTTTAAAAAAAATTTATGCTTTTGAAATTTTTCCCGCCCACCCACCTACTACCCCCACTGTCCCTCACCAACTTACCACCTATATATTTAAATTAAAAGTAGACTCTTCCCCATCTACCTACTCACCTATAAATTTAAAATGTGTTACTCTCATCTCCACTCACCTACCCACCCCCCATCTATTTATCTACCTACCAACACTTTGATCACATTGATATCAAATTAAGAGATAAAAAAACACACCATGACTTCCATTCTTTTGTTTGTTTCATTTATTTAGGGCTCCAAATTAGGGTTTAATTAGTGGTTATAATGAGGTTTCACTTAATTTTTGTTTGAATATTTGGCTTCAATAGTGACTATGTGTTTTTTTTTTTAGGGTCATGTGTAGTTGGTTGTTTAGAATTATTATGGTTCATAACATCCACCATTGGAATTATTTAAGGTTTCATGTTTTTTTTTTTAATGACATCCATGTTGATCTATCCATGGATGTGTTTTTGTATAAGGTCAAAACCCCATTGAGCATCAATGGCATCACCCTTGAACATCAACGATACAATATTCTCTCTTAATAAACTCATTTCATCCTTCTTTTTTTCTTTTACTTAAGGAACTTTGTTCCCCCTTGGATATGGATGGTCATGGAAGTATCAATTGCATTTTGGTATTGCACATTTTGATTGAAAGCCCTACATATATTCAATTGATTGTTTCCAAAAAAATAGGGAATTATTATTTTTGCATAAGTCTAGATAGCCATAAAATAGACACGTGGTTTTTTTTACCATTTGTAAGCTATCTTTTGTTTATGGGTTGTGGTAAGGTTCATTTGTAAGGTTTAGGGGTTTTGTTGATTAAAGTTATTACAATTTGTAAATTTGTGAGGGTATTCCATGGGTTTTCACAAGTTGGGGACTCCTACTATAGGGTTATTTCTTCAACAATTCAAAGCATGGGACAAACTTCATTGTCCTAATCCAGTGAAATTTAAAACCCAACAAAGTCACCTTTTTCAAATGTGGACTTGGTGTGGAAAGATGGGTTTAGGCATGGAAGCCAAAACAAGGTGGCAATAGAAACATCCCCCATGCTTGTGTCTTTGGGTTTTTGGAGGGTGAATGAAAGGATATGCAAACTCTAGTCAACTAGAACATTTCCAAGAATTTGTTCCCTCAAGAAAATTTAAACTTATTGTGTTTGCCCCATACATGCTTGGTAAAACCTAAAATCATACATGCATGTCCACTATCTTAGGGCAATAATAAATTTTTATAACATAAAAAACAACAACAATCCAAACAAATTGATGAATTAAATTTAATTTCATTGTGATTTTTGTTATTAAATTTTCATCGAAGCCTTATTTGAAATTTTTATAATAACATCTATATTTCAAAATTAAAATTTAAAAAAATTATTTCATAAACGTATTTTATATTAAAGTTTAATTTATTTTAAACTTGACATGTTTTATTTTAATTAATTCTTGCATGATCTTTCAAATCAATTTTTTAAGAAAATCATTTAAATAAAATTTAAAGGAATTGAAACTAATTATTTGTTTATAAAAAATCATTAAAAAAATTAATCATATGAATTGTTTTCTACATTTTAGAGTGATATGAAACCTTGTGATACAAAAAAGCAAAATGACAACCCAAAAAAAAAATGATATAGAGGCATGATTAAAGCAATTACCCAACATTCATATTTTGAAAAAAAACCCAACAAGTAGATGGATAGACTTCAAAACAATTCATTAATTGGATCAGTGCACCCAAAATCTACACATGCGTGTCCATTAGCTTGGGGCAATAAAAATCTGACAATAAAGAATCACCTTGGACATACTTGGTATGGTTTCAAAACCTAAAAACCTTTTCCACTGGCCATTTTTGCAAGTTTTAAGGTTAATTGTTTTTGTGTCGTTTGATTTGATTGAAAACAAATTATGTTTTGTAAGTATGAATGTGGTTATGGCCCAAAAAAACACCACGAAGACCCCAACCACATGAGGTCAATCAAGCAAAATTGTTTGGCCTACTTTTCCATCAAGAGGCTTTACACATGGCCAAATGTGGTGGAAATCATTTTTTACCATTGAATTCACACTTGAGCCAATGGAGATCTTATTCATGGTGTATGTGAGTCAAGGTCCACATCATGGATGTTAACATATGCTCCATGTGTGTTTCACAAGTTGGAAGAGTTTATATGGACCCAATTAGGGTTAGGGTACATTATGAAACAAATTTATGACAAGCATAAAGAAATTTGGTGGGCATAAGCAAATGCAGGTGAATGGATTACGTGGGATGATTTCATAGGACTCCAAAATATTGCCTACTTGGACCAAAAACACAAGAAGGGCATTTGGCACGAGCACAAAAACCCAACACTTTATATTCAATCATGGGTTTGTGTTCAACTTGATGATGTCTTATATTTCCAAGATATAGGTGAAGTGAATGGGATTTAGGTCCCTTTCACCATAGGGATCCAAACACCTACAAAGCTTCTCGCCATGCTCCAATTTTGTCACAATGGGCTTATTTATATGTGGATGCCACATTTGGCACCAATGATGTGAAGTGCCACTTATTCACATTAATGGTGTTTGATTTTCATCACACAAGGGTGCAAGTTGCTTGGGTTTTCGACAAACATGTGAAGATTTGGTGGAGTGATTAGGTGCCCTGCGAGCAAAGCTTTTCTCACATATCCCACATTGGAAACCATCATGTTTCATTGTGAATGATGCCCCACATGAACTCCGAGCATTGCAATAGGTTGTACATTATTTTTCTATTTTTTGTTGCATTACCTTATGTTTTGGGGTACTATGTTAACATGGGGATTTCATAACATATTTATTATTCATGGTAAGCACATTAATGTTGGGTGTACCATGGCAAGATTGTGTTGAATCGAAATCTTGTCCTAATTTTTCTTTGTGCATGACATGTGTTGAAAGCATGGTGCTTACGTTCCATGGAGAAGATCAAAGATTCACAAGTGAGGCGTCAAGTATTTGATCACCTCCACATGGTGATGTTCATGTCCATCAATTCAAATGAGACCATTGATGATTTCAAGGCATGTCGAAGGGAAATGGTGGTGAAGAGTTTTGATAACCTACAACTTAATGTTGTTTGGACAAGATATTTTGGGGTTTATTATTGCCAACTTAGTAAGTAATTTACCCCCTTCCAAGTATGGCATGTTTTAAAACCTTTTTGCTATGGATGCACTACAAGTTGCATGTTGACTTTTCACACATACTCGAATTACATCATGGGTTGAAAATATGTTGTGCATGTCCATGCAAAGTTTTGGATGGTTGGGCTTTGTCGGGTGTTGCACTTGAATCAAGACACACAAGCTACCATAGAGTCTCTATCATGGGGTTCTAAAACGTTGGTTGTCTTTTGAGACCAAGGGTTTGAGGGGGCATCGCATCGATTAATTAATGCGGAGGCTAACCATGACAGTGGCACAACATTACATGCACCAAGCTCAAAATGAAAAGGCAAAGGTTTATAAAAAAACAAGGTCATGGCACAACCTATGGCAACAAACATTGACAAAGCTAGTCAGATTCCACACACCAATGTGATCCCACCTACCTTTGAAGGGGATGATGGTGACGATGTTTGGAGGGTGCAAAATCAACACCATCTTAGTGTTACTTACAAGATCCATGCCCATTTCACTGAATACACAAGTTGCACTTGTGAATGGGCATTGCGAAGCAACTTTTGCAAGCATCAAGTTATTATTCTATTGACTTGTACCAACCTTACAAGGGAAAATATGATGGAGTATTGTGGCACATATTATGGAACTCACCATGGTGGTTTGGAATGCATGTTTATTGACTCGACATACTTATAATGGATGATGGTGCGTTCGATAATGAAAATGACAACCAAGATCTAGTTGATGAGGTCGGCATTGTTGATAATGGGGGTTTATGGCCATGGATGAAAATAATTATTTTGACAATGTTGATGTGCTAGAAGGTTCATCTGCCCCCATGGATCGAAAACTAGTTTGCTTGCATGAAACAACGACCGAAATCACTGCGGAGTGTAAAGCGGGTGCAAGCATTGAATTATGAGAACATGCAATGTCACTTCTTCAAATAGTTGCATCAAACATTCATTGCATTTGTTTGGCCCAAGCTAATGAATCCATGCACCCGAAAATGGTATTTTCTGAAGTGGACAATGGCTTCAAAAATTCTATCAACTAGATAAAGGATTGGCATGAAACAATGATGGAGCACTTGGATACCCATAAAAAGAGGACTAGGGAATAAAGAAAGTTTTGACATTTGTACCCATATTTGGATTTAATATATGTGCGATTCAATTTTCATTTATACTTAACCATTTACACTTTTCACCAAATCAAATTAATTATGCACAATTTGCATTGGAAAAAAATTATAATGTATGCGTTAGAGTAATATTCAAATGTTTAGGTAACCAATATGTGTCAATGAATAATTGTTAATCACAACTAGATGCGACTAATATAAAAATCTAAAACTCTAAAACTCTAAGTAATGCACAAAACGATGAAAGTTTCTTGCTTGTAAAAATCCAATTTAACTACAATATATACCCCATATTGTGTAATCCATAAACACCTTATGCTTAATCATTTTTGCCTATGTTATCAGAGGGGTATTGCTCATGACTAGAAAGATGAAATGAATGTGCAATATCCCTTTTGGGGTATTCGAGAATTGTTTTTGGGGTCAATCAATTATCTTTTCACACTTTGAGGTGTGTTGCATAGTAACCCTACCAAAACCCAAAAGGAAAGTAATATACTCTCACTAGGGTATTATATAAAACACCATGGGCTGATTCATTTTCGCCTATGCTATTGTATGGGGTATTGTTCATGACCAATAGTTGGGATGAACATCTAATACCCCTATCATGGTATCTCATAAATGCTTTGGGGTCAATTACATATATTTTGACACTTCTAAAGGTATTGCATAACCCTACCAAAATTAACATAAAAGGAAAGTAATACTTGCATTGGGGTATTTTATAAAACACCATGGGCAAAATCATTTTGGCCTATGCTATTGGAAAGGTATTGTTCATGACCAAAAGGATGGAGTGAAGCTGCATTGCCCCTTTCAAGGTATCCTAGAAATGCCTTAAGGTTAATCACATATATTTTGACAATTAATGGGATATTGCATAACCATACCAAAACTTAAAGGGAAATCAATACCCTAATTGGGGTATTCTGTAAAACACCACAAGCTAAATCATTTTCCACATAAGCTATTCAAAGGGTATTACTCATGGCCAAAAAGATGGAATATCTTAGAATCAATCACATATCTTTTTACACTAAATGGAGTATTGCATAAACCTACCAAAACCTAGAGGGGAATAAATACCCTTGCTAGGGTATTCTATAAAACACCATGGGCTAAACCATTGTCCACCTAAGTTATTCGAAGGGTATTGTTCATGACCAAAAGGATGGAATTAATTGTAGTAGACTTATCTAGGTATTCTAGAAATGCTTTGGGCTTAATCACATATCTATCTACATTATGTGGAATATTGCATAAACCTAGCAACCAAACCCTAGAGATAAAGTGATACCCTTGTTCGGTATTTTGTAAAACAACATGGATAGAATCATTTTTGCCTAGGCCATCAAAGGGGTATTGCTCATGTCCAAAAAACTTCAATTACCTTGTAATACCCCACTCAGGGTATCCCAAAATGTCATACATATTGATTTAAGTAAATGAAGGTAACGCAAAGTTGGACACATTGATGGTATTTTATGGAAGAACTTGAAAAAAATTATAAAGCTTAAATGTCAAATTTACTATTGAATGTTAGAATTCAGGTTTTGGGGGGGGGCGGGAATGGTTCATTAATAACATTTCTTCAATGATGTACATATTTATGTTTTTTCCCTTTAAAAGATGTAAATTCATTTCAAGAAAACAAAAACTTAAAGTTCCTTATTTAATCAAATTTGAATGATCCTTTTCAAAAAAACAAAATTAAAGCACATGATTTACTACTTTTTAAAATTGTTCATATAATAATAATAAAATGATATATTTTCCATATATTAATCTTATGTATGATTGAAATTATTTTTTATAGTTTTCTAACATATAATGAATAATTTCTCACCTAAAATAATTATATAGTAGGTCATTAATATTTTTAAAATCATAACACAAGTTTTTATGTAAATTTTGTTTTTTATGATGTATAATATTGGCATAAATATTGGTCTAAATATATTTTTGTTTTTAACATATTGAATAATAAAATATATTTAATTAATAATATTATGAAATTATAATTTTGATTCATTTTAATACATATAATATCTTCATATTTATTTAAAATAGGACAACAATTATATATATATATATATATACAATATATATACATTAAATGTAAATTTAATATATATAGAACCATTGTTATGTATAGTGCAATTTGTTTGTGATGTTTTTTATATTTAAAAAAAACTTAAACATTCCAAAAAACTTAAGTTATTAACATTGTATATTTTATGAATGCATATAACTAAATACTTATTATATGTAAATTGAAATTTATGGAATAACATATCAAATAATGCCAATATTGATCAATAATTTTGTGACACTTTAATTTGTATTCCATTTTTTATTAAAAATATATATTTTCTTCATCTTTTATTAAAAGTAAAACACATGTAAAGTTTTTTTGAATAAATGAATGGTTAATTATGATTCAAAAAATTAAATGGTACATAAACTTTCAATTTTTTGTTTTAAAAATATTCTAATTGAAGTAATGATATAATTAATTAATTAATGTGTGAAATTATATATTTATTTATTTCTAGAGATATAATATCTGCCTAATTATTTTAACTTGGTAGAAATTTTAATTAAACATTAAATATAGTTGAAAGACATTTTCAAATTCATAAACAACAAGAATTTTTTAATGGACCAATGCAAGATGGTTAATATATATAAATGAAGGTATTGCATAATTAACCACATTGTTAGTGTAAGCAAACATGAATAAGGTTTAGAAGTGTAATTGTAATACCCTCATTGTGTTGTGATAATGTCATAAATCATGAAATAAATGATTTTTTTCTTACAAACTTATTCCATGCTCAATATATCATGCCATGTCCATATTATAACAAGTAAATAAGGGTACATTGCAAAATTGGTCACATTGATAGTATTGAACAAAATCTTGAAATGTAAATGCAATACCTCGTTTTATTGTGATAATTCCATTGACCATGAGACATAAAAATGATTTTTTTCAAATTAAATTAAAAATTGATATTAATACACTAATTCTATTTTTTGAATCATAAGTAACATTCATTTATTGAAAGAAAATTTACATGTATTTTATTCTAATACAAAAGGTGTGCACATTAAACTGTCAAAAATTTATTGATCATATATGGTATTATTTGATATGTTATAAATTAAATTTCAATTACATGCATTAATAAAATATAAAATGTTAATAACTTATCTTTTGGAATTTTAAAATTCTCTTTAATTCTAAAAAACATTAGAACAAATTGCAATATACATAACAATGGATTTATTTATATTAAATTTACATTTAATATTTTTTTATTCAATACCATCTTATTTTAAATTATTTAATATTACGATATCATGTCTATTAAAATGAATAAAAAATATAAGTTTAAAAAATTATTAATTATACATAATATATTATTCTATATAAACAAAAATATATTTAAAGACCAATATTGTAGCCAATATTATACATCATAAAAAATTTACATGAATACTTGTGTTCCATATTCATAAAATATTAAAAATTAAAAATCTACTATATAATTAGTGTAGGTGAAAAATTAGTTAGTATATGAAAAAAAAACCATAAAATAAAAATTCAATCATGCATAGGATTAATATATGGGAGAGGTATCAACTTTTATTATTATGTGAACCATTAAATAATGCTGACATCATGTGTTGTAAATTTTATTTTAACAACCATAAAATTTTCATTAAATAATAAACTTTAAGTTTTTGTTTTTTTGAAATGGGTTTGCAACTTTAAGTGGGGAAAAAAAAAAATAATAATAATATATATATATATATGTATATCATTAGAGAAATGTTCAAAATGAACTTGTAATTTGTTGCTTTAGAAAAAACATGAATTCCAGCATTAGGTTATAAATTACACATCAAACCGTAAACCATAAACCCTTTCTACCATCAATGTGACCAATTTTTCATAACCTTTATATTATCTATCTATGAAGCAAGGTAATTTGTTTTGTTTTGTATTTATGATATCCATTGAACCGGGATGCTTCAAATCACATTCTTGGTCTCTTTGGAAAGCTCTTGAAGAGGAGGTGTGCATTGGCTTGGTTTCATGTTGTTTGGATTTGCAGTGTAGAAGTTATTGAATATTGAATGATTTCTTCATTGAAAATTAAATAAAATACTAGCTGAAAATTTTGGAAGAATTGGAATGTGCCTATGGTGTTGTTGGAAAGATCTTGATGAATAGGATTTAATGGAATTTATTTGGTAAGATTTGGATTTAAAATGTGGGGGATATTGATTTATGTTGCTGAAAATTCAAATTTTTTTTGAAAAACCAAGTTTTGGAAGGAAAAATCAGTTAAGGACATGGACGAGTTCACACCTAGGCCAACGACACAAACCACATTAGTACATATTAACAAAGAAATTTGAAAACATGAATTTCATGATATATTGTGGGGGGATCAATTATTCAAAAAAATTATTATGTTTTATGGTGAATGCAAATTTCCTAATTTGATGTAGGTATTGCATTTAAATTCCATAATTTTGTTCAACTAAACCTTTTACCATCAATGTGAACAACTTTGTAATACCTTCATTTACTTGAATCAATGTGTTTGGCATGATATAATGAGCATGAAATAAGTATTTAAAAAAAAATCTTTTGTTTCACAGTTTACGATATTATCATAAAATGATGTGAGTATTACTTTCCTTCTAGGTTTTGCTAGGGTTATGCAATACCCTTCCAAATTTCAAAAGATATGTTATTGAGCCCAAAGGATTTATGGGATATTATGAGAGGGGTAGTGCATGTGAATTGAATAGTTTTGGGCATGAACAAAACCCCTCCGATAGTTCAAACCAAAATAATTGACCCATGGTGTTTGTAGATTACCCCAATGAGAGTATTATTTTCCTTTTAAGTTTTGGTATGGCTATGCAATACCTTTCTAGGTTTCAATATATATGTGATGGAGTTCAAAGGATTTTCAATATACCCCAAAAGATGTATTACACATGCATTGAATAATTATGGGCACAAGCAATACCCCTCTAATAACCTAGACCAAAATAATTCAGTCCATGATGTTTACAAAATACCCTCATGTTAGGTTATTGCTTTCCTTTTAGGTTTTGGTATGGCTATGCAATACCCTTCCAAGAATCAATAGATATGTTATGGAGCCCAAAGGATTTCTAATATACCTTAATAGGGGTATTGCACACGCATTGAGTAATAATTTTGGGCATGAGTAGTACCCTTTCGATAACCTATACCAAAAAAATTCCACCCATGGTGTTTACATAATACCTTCATAAGGGTATTATTTTCCTTCTAAGTTTGAACTTTTAATTTTTGGGGGTAAAGAAAGGTTTTTTAGTTTGAGAGCAAGATTAGAAACATTTTTTTGACAATTATATCAAGCATACATATAAAAATATGTGAAAATGCATTTCTAACCATCAACACAAGATGGTGTAAATTGAAAGTAAAATGTTTTAAATAAAAAAATATGGGTGACATGTGTTACAAAAATGTGCCAAAAATGCCCAAGTCCAAAACAACCCCACCTTAAAATGGGGAACATGTTATAATGGTAAATATGTGGTTGCTTCAAAAATAAATTGCTACTTTAACATCCTAAAGTTCAAAACATCACCATAATCAAAATGGGGATAATTTATGGGTTATCTATGTCACTATTGGAAGGGGATGGGATCCCATTGGCCTTCCTATATCGCATTGATGCAACCTTTACATCTTAGGTGTGTTAATTTGTAAATACCCCACATTTAGCTAATGCTACCCCACAACATTTGCCACAAACACCTCCTTAGTGATGCCTTGAACCTTAAAACAAACAACACAATACAATAAATATTGAATATTAAACCTAAAACTTGAAATTCAAATAAAATTGAATATGGCATTGTTAGAACTTATCAACCATGAATCATTTCTAATTCATGGTATTACGTAAGAAGGCCAATTTTCCTACATTGCATTATTTTATTAGATGCAGACTTTCAGTTTCACACCACCCAAACACCTTTGAACACTTTTGCATACCCAGTTCGAATCACTCAAATCACAACTACAAGGTCCTCATTGCACTCCACCTTAGCATGCACATTAAGAGGGATGGACCCCACATTCCATGTAGTCATGTTAAGAAGTTGAAGAATGTGGCTAAAAACTAGTTTAACAAGTGTAGGCTTAAGAACCTTAAGTATGTCTTGCAAAATAACTTGGAACCTATTTCATTCTAGGTTTGCGAACATTTTAGCCTTAGCAATTGCCTTGTGTTCATTGCAACAAAATTAGGCCAGAGGGTTATTCACGACTTGCACATTCATGGCCATGTGGTTTTGATGCTTTAGGCCCTCCTCTCAAGTAGATGGGTGTTTGGGCTTGCTCGGTTCCATAATCACGTTATATCATGCTTGCAAATGTTGTATCTAGTTATACTTGGCAATGTAGGTCACATTGCACCCATGAACTTTATAAACAAACTTTGCACCATCCCTTGGCCAATGTACACCCTCTAGGGCAACCAAAGGAAGGGCAACCACATCTAAAACCAAAATAACAAAAACAAAAAACCTAATGTGAGAATTAATGTTATGGATGAAGGTTAGCCCATACACGATGAAGGTATTGCATAAAGAGATCAAAGATGAAAAAACAAAGATGAGGGTATTACACACAAAAAAAGATTAAAACACAAGATGAGGGCATTGCAAGAACCCGATGTTCAAAATTGCACAAAATGAAATTAACCTTAGAAAAAACAATACGACTTATAAAGCCTTGAGGTATTGTTTAGAGACTCTAGCCAAAAAATGCCCCACCCACCTTTTCACATGGAGAAAGAAGGTGGCACAAAGGTTTAAGGACCATAATTAATGAGGGTATTGTAATCACAAATTTGACAAAAAAAACTAGACCCCACCCATCCTCTCGACTTGAGAAGATGCGTGGAACAATAAATTATAATAAATGAAGTTCAATATTTTAACTCCATCAATATGTGCATGAAGTTCAACATCCTCATTTACATTTTCTTGCTCCAACACTAGAACATGAACTACATTTTCTTGTTCCTTTATCATCAAAATAGTTTTCTCCAAATCCACTTTAATTCTATCAACATTTGTTGCAGATGTTTCCCCAATGTCTTCACTCACTTGCACTTGCTCTTCAACAATCTGACTTGGAACCAATGTAACCACATCTTCAACATTCATTTACACTTGTTGTCCCATCATCCTTGCCTCCAAATCTCCTTCATTCATGACACTTCGCATGCCATTTGCAGATTCAATTAAGGCTTACTAATTTGCTACACCATTTTTCATTTTCTTTCGATTTTGCATCTAACAAAAACAGAAACAACACAAAAATAAAATAAAATTCCATAGTAAAACAAAAAAAAACTAGCACTAATAATGCAACTAGCACCAACACTAACACTAGTGTAGCAACAACGTTAGCATTAACAGCCAAACCACACCACAATGATGACGAGCAGCATAGTTAATTATCGTCAATTTTTCGTGCATGCAATACCACACCACAACAACAACGAACAATGCAATTGCTCATCATCATTTTTTTGCACTTGCATGACAACACTAGAATGACAATGAATAGTTACACTACTTGTTGTTGTTTTTTTGTTCTTGTAAAACAACACCACAATGACGACGAACAATTGCATTTTTTCGTTCTTGCAAGACCACAACATAACAATGACGAACAACTATGTTACTCGTTGTCATTTTTTCGCTCCGACAAAACCACACCACAATGACAATGAGCAGTGCAATTACTCATCGTCTTTTTTTCATGCTTGTAAGACCACATTAGAACAACAACGAATTACACTGCTTATTGTCATTTTTTTGTTCTTGCAAAACTACACCATAATGACGATGTGTAGCATAATTGTTTGTTGTCATTTTTTCACAATTACAAAACAACATAAGAGGATGACGAGTTGGGTTCATTGTCTTTTTCACACTTGCAAAATGACAATAAGAAAAAGAAGATGATGATGTTGTCATTGTCATCCTCTTTATAGTAAAAGTAGAAGAAGATGATGATGATAGCACACGTTGTCATCGTCGTCTTCTTCATAATAGAAGACCATAAGAAGACAACGACAATAGTGCCATTGTCATCCTTTACATAGTAGAATAGTAGAATAAAAAGATGATGATAATGTGCATCGTTGTCATTTTTTTCACAATAGAAGACCATAAGAACAGGATGACAATAATGCCATCATCATCTTCTTCGTAGTAGAAAGTAGAAGAAGAAAACGACAACTACGTGCGTCGTCATCATCTTCTTCACGACAAAAGGCCATATGAAGACAATGATGACAATGTCATCATCCTCTTTGTAGTAGAAGAGCAGAAGAAGAAGATAACGACAACACACATCATTGTCATCTTTGTGGGCAGGAATAGTATAAGAGAAGAAGAGGCCAAATGTCATCCTTTTCGTAGCAAAAAAAACACATAAAAAACAAAAAAGGAGGAAAAGGGATCTTACCTTCAAGCTCCCTCTTTTGCCACCACCTTGAAGCTCCTCTTGCCTTTGCGCTCTTAAAGCTCTATCCACATTCCTAGGCTTTGAACCTTGAACCCTAATCAAAGCTCTGAGTTACTCAAGCTCTCCCTAGTTCACAAGCTCTGGCGGTGGAGGTGAGCACAAAAGGAGGTGGGTGGGGGTCGGCATGATGAGGGAGGTAGGTGGGTTGGTAGGAAGAAGGGCAGTAGGTAGGTTAAGGGTAGGTAGGAGCTCTCAAAAAAAAAACTTGGGGTCAGGGGTAGGGGAAAAAAAAGTGATAAGAAACTGTCCCCAGAAAGAAAAAAATTGAGCTAGAGAAAAAAATCTAGCTGGGAAAAAAAGGCCCAGAAACAAATAAAATATACTGACCAAGTAAACTGACCCTTGGGGGACAGTTTCATCCCATCCATGAAATCCCAGAACGGGATTTTTTGGATGGGTACTGGTGGGTGCTTGGGCACTCAAGCCCTTACTTGCTGGTTTAATATACAACTTTTTCACATCCACATTGCCTATTAGATGTCCAACAAAAGATTACATAACAAATTATATCCATCCAAATATGCAAATTTTGTCAATTTCTTGAATGGAATATCCAATCCATTGAAAACTAGCATATTCCAAATGTCCCAAAAACTTTTAAATTTGTTTAAAGTCTCACAACCATTTTCTATTATTCTTGTTATTGTATATTAGTTCAAATTCTGAAATCCATGGCATGGATGATGGATAATTTTGTAGTGATCTTGTTTAGCTAAAGTCTTATGGATGAATTGAACAAATTGCAACTCAAAAATTTACGCATATGAAAATGAAAATAGTCATCAATGTGACCAAATAAATGCAAACTTTGATTGAAAGTATATTGTCTCGGAGAGTGGCGTAGTTAATACGGATGCACAAGCTTCCACATGAACTCCACACTCTTAATTCTAAGTGTTTTTCCCCCTTTAGATGTCCTTCCTAATATCAGTTTGCAAAGAGCTTTCAAGCATATTTAAGAATTTCCTATGCACATGCTTGTAACATTCTCAAGCTTGTAGAGAAAAAGAGACTAAGTTAGAAAAATAGACACACATCCGCAAAAGAAAGACTTGCACTTGCATACAATCATGACACTCTATGAGTTTAAGAGCTTCAAAAGAAAAAGAGACTATATTAGAAGAAAAGATACACCATATAGCCCCCAAGCAATGCCCAAAAGGCTTGAGCCTCTATTATATAGATGAAGTGCTATTTTAGAAGATTAAAAGCCAAGTGAAATATAAGTACTAAATTGAAAAGAAAACGTTAGGTATACTCCCCCTTTGGACTTCCCAAGGCTTGTCATTTTGTGCCTTGCATGGTTTTGCATAGAACCATGCATACTACCAAAAAACAAAAAAAAACTTGATATGTTACATAGTAACTTTCGATATTTCAACCCACCACCACAAGGTGGTAGAATCTAACTATTATCACTAACTTATTTCCTACCATTTGAAACATTTGTAACTGCCTTTGTATTTATTTTTCATTTAAAAAATATTAGTCAAACATCCCAACAGAACCACACAGGACATCCCTTTTTTTTACACCCTGCAAAGTTCAATGGGGGTATTTAATGTTCTCCAATTAGCAGATTGGAAAAGTTGGAAGAGAGGGCAAGGTGACAGCCAAAGTTGGTTAGATAAAGGTAAAAAGATTTATGGTGCTTGCGGATGGGGCAGCCCATGGAAAAAAGAAGAAGTTGGAGTGGGTAGAGGGACCCATCCATCCATCCATCGAGGAGATAATTTCTCCAACCAGCAATGGGGTAGCAAGCGGAAACTTGAAGGGTGTAAGCCCACCCACCCTCCAGGCTCCTACAAATCAGCGACTCTGGAGTGGGCCATTATTATTCCACTTGGAAGGTGGAGTGGTCCACAAAATTTAAAAAGCCAAAAAAATGTGAGGAGTTTTACAGCTGGGTTGTGTCCAGATACCCTGATTTGTTTGCTGTAAGGGCATATACTAATGGATAGATGTAAACCCCTGGGATTCAGGTAACACTTCAAATAAGAATTCAGCATGTCTTCTGCGGGTATAACGTACAAGAATGAAAAAGTACACCTGTCAACAAACTCCACATATATGATATGTGTACGTGTGCATGCATCAAGCCAACAGCTTAAAAGTTGGAGCGACCCCTGGCCACCTCGCAACCCATTCTGAGTTCAATTCACCACTCTCCGGCATGTGAGGTGTTATTTATTACCCAGTATAGCCAACGCTTATCTTGTATCGGTCACCAACCAATTATAGAAATTACATGGATACAGACAAAATAATCAAACCTTGGTGAACATCATCAAAACCTTGCAAAACTTTATTTATAAACACACCACTGATTCGGAAAATGTTCAAAGGTATTAGAAAAAAAAGGAGAATTTAAAGGACATCACAATCTAGATGTCAAAATCTCTGCATCTCAACAACCCACCTATCCATGACAATGGGGATGCTGGCCTTTTTGGCAGGGCAAATTGAGTGACCACCTGCAAAATGGAATCCATAGCCCTATAAGGTGAAGAGTCATATAGTCATGCCAAGTTAGCATCTTGGTTCTATTTATACACCATGCCAATATATTATGAGTATTAAGATTAAGGGAAGGCTACCCATTGAGGCCCTTCGAGGGCATTATGGTTGTAATCTCCCTCTTGTCCTGCATTCATGGACAGAACTTGCAACTTGAGCCTTGGCCTGCGGAAAACCCCACTGAAACTAGGTGAAACAAAGTGTAAACCTGCTGCCAAGGCGCATTACAAGCATAACCCCACCACCCCAACAGGGGCTTTACAAATCATAATGGCCAACATGGCCAGAACCCCCAATGTGACAAAAATTATCCCCCTCCCCACATCGCCCCAAATGACAGAGGCAAAACAGCAACAAGTTTTTAGAAACTATTTTTAGCCCCCAACAATCTGCATGCATCTTGGGCATTAAAATTTGTCAACTTTAGGTATCAACCAGTATTGGGTGGGTATCAAAAATACCCTTGGGTATCACCTGGGCATCCCAGTCTGAACCCCTCAGGGTATCACCATGAGTGATACCCTGATTGGAAACCAGACCACCCATTCTCACTTGTGTGAAAACTGGATGGTGCAAACCAGCTTGGAAAAAAAAACTGAGAACTGGGTAAGCTCTGACCCTTTACCTGGGCTAGGGTCTCAAGGGGCATCCAATGTAGATTTAGGGGTTAGGTTGGAGGCGTCGCATTCCAATTGCTACCTCCTATAAACCCTAATATTTTTTACAAAAGGGACGTTTCTCCCCTTCTTCTTCCTCTTGGATGTTTTCCTCATTGAGTCTTGAGTTTTGTGAATTGAAGGATTGTTTGTTTGAATTTTTATTTTGAATTTTGTTAGAGCTTTTTTTTTCCAATTATTATTTAGTTTCTTTTGTTACCATTGCGTCTCACTTTGCCTTTGCGCCCTACTATTGTTTTCGTACCTTGTTGTGCCTTCACACCTTGCTGTTACTTTTGCATGTGCTACCTTGTGCCTTTGCACCTTGTTGTTGCCTTTGCATGTGTTGCCCTTGTGCCTTTGCACCTTGCTGTTACCTTTGCACCTCGTGCCTTACTATTGCCTTCACACCTTGCGCCTTACTATTGCCTTTGCACTTGCTGCTACCTTCATGCATGTTGCTCTCACACCCTTTGCACCTTGTTGCCTTCACACTTGTTGTCATCTTCATGTATGCTACCTTCGCCCCTTTGCACCTTGTTGTTGCTTTCGCACCTTGCGCCTTGTTGCTACTTTCGTGCTTGTTGTTGCATTCATGCATGCTACCCTTGTGCCTTTGCACCTTGCTGTCTTTACACCTTGCTATTGTTTTCATGCCTTGTTGCTACATATAAGGTACCTATTGCCCACCCCCCCTTTGTTCTTTTGTTGCCTTGTTGTTGCCTTTGCACCTTACTTACCTTGTGCCTTGTGTGTTAGTAGGTATTCCCTCCCAAATTTCTTGTGCAAGTGGAGGAGCTTGGAGCAACAATCATCTTCTACTCAGGTTAAGGTAAGATTCTTTTTTCATTTGTTTTGAGATTTTTTTTGTTTTTTTCATGTTTCCAATTTTCTTCTTTTTTGGTAGTTAGAACTTGTTTTGTTTTAGATTTATTCTATTTTTTATATTTAAATTTGATTTTTGTATTGCATTTATTTTGAAAATAGAATCTTTCTTTTGTTTGATTATGTGTAGGATTAAAATTCAAAATATTTTCTAAAAACAATAACCCTTAAACCTTTTTGTATCATGACGAAATAGAAAAGTGAATGATTTTTAAATTTTTTCTCTACACCTTAACCCCATTGTTTGTAAATGTTTTTTTAATTTTCTTTCTTTCTTGTCCTTTGTTAGTAAGTATTATTTAATTTGCTCATTCTAAATAAAGATCATAAGTTGGGGATTTTTTTTTTGCATTATCTCTAAACATACTCTTGTGAAAATTGTTAATGGAACAATCTTTTACAAATGAAAATATGATAAATGGGAACAATGAGACAATTGAAATTTTTATGAATGATGTAACTTTGGAAGACAATTTTGAGGAAAATGCAAGCGTGCAAACAAAAACAAGTAGGAATATAAAAGATGCCTTTGAAGAATTAATGAAGATAAATTTCAAAAAACTACATGTTCAAAAAAAATGTTGGAAACCTAGTGGAAGAACATTTTTATGTGGAGTTTCTATTATATTAATGATAATGTAGAAGTGGATCTAGAAAATATACAAATGATGTGTTGAATATTTTGTTATCAAACTCCCATATGTGGAATAAATCCAAGAACCCAAGCGAGGAAAGGATTGATTTCTTATTACAAGACTTATGGAATAACATTTTTTTTAAAGCATGTGGATGCAAATCACACACTTATTGCAAAAAAGTTCGAAAAATGAATAGTTTGTTGAAAGAAAGAAAAGAAAGACAACCATCAAAGAAAAGAGAAAATTTGTCTAGTGGATCAAATCTCTAAATTTTTTTCAATGAAGGATTCATTCAAAAAGGAAGATGTGCCATTAAAAAAATTCCTAAAAGACCTTGGTTTAATGTTAAGAACAATTTGTGCTAATTCAATTTGTGGAAAGTGTTTGGCTAAAAACGTTTGACTTTGTACTTATGTCCAAAATTAAACCTCCCTTCCAAAAGATAGTTTTCACAAGAGATATTGCCAAGGTTAGTGGAGAAAACAAGTCAAATGTATGTTCTTCCTAATTGCTTTAGCAGAATGCCATTCTACAATAATGAGCTTTGACCTATGGATGTCCAAAGAAGCTTATGATGTTTTATGCTTGTCATATATTTGTTTGACGGTGTAGCCTAAACCCAATTGAGTCCAAATGTGGTCCTTAATGGCTTGTGACATTCTTGGGGCAAAAAAATATGGTTGCGTAATGGAATCAAGGTCATGTTTGCCATGCATAGGCTCATCATTGGCCATGTATGAGGTTGATGGTAGAAGATTATTTCTGCCACTGTGGGTTGTGTGTATAATCGCTTAATCAAGAATTGAGTTAAACAACCTTGTTTAATGGATCGATGGTGGTTTGGGTCTCCACAATTGTCTTCTAGTCCATACCCACATGCGTACTTACAAAATGTGTAATCAATTTAAGACCTAAAGTTTGGTACAATATGAAATTAAAAAACAAGTTCCATATAATAAGAATGAACAATATAACATCATACCAAATATGGCCGAGGTGGTTTTGGATTCTTAGCATTTTTGCATTTTCTTATGGGGGTACTCACTTATAAATGTTCCACTCCATTAAGGAGTCTTCATGGTTTTGTTCATTATTTAGAAATTTCAAGATTCGTGCATGTGAGATGTGTGCACACTCAACCTTGATTATATGTGCGCCTCCATGTCAAACATCCTTTTTCCACACCAAGTCCATGTTGTTAAAGGGTGATTTATTTGGTTTTGGATTTCAATAGCTTGATATTTTGAAACACAACCCATGTTTGAAACTAAGTTTTGAGCTAATTATACAAAAAAAAAACCGTAAATTGATATTAATGTCCAAAACTTTATATTTGCAATATGTTGAATTACATGTTAATTGTCATATTCAACACTAATACAAATGTACATGTTTTAAGTACTTGATTTGTATCCCTCATCTAAACCCTATACAATCATGCACATAATACCCTAAATGCTAAGTATGGAGAACATATGATATGGTATATGGCCATAATTGTAAATTTTAAATTACAATACTCGTAAGTCTATTTTAAATCCATAACTATGGATAATATAAATGTAATACCCACATGATAGTTAACAAACTGCATTATTTATGGACGAAGGAAATGTAATACTTGTATGACAATTTAAATATGCACATTATATATGGGGCAAAATGTAATACCCACATTATGACCTTAATCAACACTATATGTGAGAGCCTTAAATGCAATACTTGCATGTAATTTAAAGATGCACACTATATATGGGGGCAAAATGCAATACCCACATTATGACCTAAATCCACATTATATGTTGTAGCCCTAAATGTAATACTTGCACAACAATTTAAAGATGCACATTGTATGTTGCGACAAAGTGTAATACCCACATTGTGACTTTAATCCACACTATATATGGAAGAGGGAAACGCAATGCTTACATGACAATTTATGGATGTAAATTGTATGTGAGGGCAAAATGCAATATTCACGTTATGACTTTAATCCACACTATATATGGGAGAGGGAAATGCAATGCTTGCATGACAATTTAAAAATGCACATTCTATGTGGGTGGGAAAATGCAATATTGGCATTATGACCTTAAATCCACACTATTTATGGGAGGCCAAAATATTAAATCCACATATCAAACATGGAACATTTTTAGTTGAATTTGATGATCGTATTAAAACCATTTGTCATGTTCGTATGCATGGCCTCATACATGATGGCCAGTTACGGGCATGCCAATCATGCTTTTAGGGTTAGTGTATGTTCTTAGGTTATTGTACGCTATTAGGTGTTTTAGGGTTATGGCTTGTTTAGGGTTTCAACTTTGTTGATGATTGTATAAAAGGTTAGGCTTTACCCTTATTTGTTTAATTTTTTATAAAAAAATTCGTCAAGGAAAGTTTCTTCCATAGTCAAATTGGATTTCTATATGTTCACAATGGCTATTACACGGCCACCATTTACATACACTACGTTGTCTTTCTTTCTTTTCGATTTAATTTGATTTTAGAAAAACTGTTCTTTGTTGTTTAATTTTGAAAGCGACAAATTTTTCTTTGTTTTGAATTTCTTGTGTTCTTGAATTGATGCTACTTTTTCTTATTTTTTTACTCTTATACTACAGCTATAATAGGAACAATAATAACCATAACTAGCAGCACCATCAGTGAGGGAGAAGGGACATTGGAAACAAACTACAAGCTGTGAAGTTTTGAGTTCCGAAGCTTTAAAGGGAAGAAGGAGCGAACAGCTCCAAAGCTTGTTTTATTGCCAACTTTAGGTCTTGGGAGCACATACACACACACATACACAAGGTTTCATTGTAGTATAAGATCTGTACCAAGTGATGCAACCCCACATACACTTACTTTCCTTGTACATGGGTTTTGAGGTCAGCATTTGGGCTATGCTCTCTTGTGTGTTTTTTAGCTTGTAATCATGTAGTGAATAGCCCTTGTAGTAGCTTTGGAAGAAGAATAAGAAGAAGAAAAAATAAAATTAAAATTAAAAGCAAACGCAAAGTAGAAGGAAAAAAAAATTTCTCTTCACTTTTGCACACCATTATTATAGAGCTCGTGGACACAAATTGTTCTACAGCGTCATTGCAGCATAGTTGTCGTCCGTTGTTGTTGCCGTCCGTTATAGTTGTTGTTTGTTGTTGTTGTTATCACAGTTGTTATTTGTCACCATTGCCATCCATCATTGTCACCATCCACTACCATCCATTGTCCATTGCAGTTGATGTCCATCATCCATCACAGTTGTTGTCAGTTGTATGTCGTAGTCATAATCGCCGTCCATTGGAGTCATCGTTCGCCATCTGTTCGCCGTTTGTTGCCATCCATGGTCGTTTGTCGTAATTTTGTCAATGTCCCCGTTTGTCATCATTTGTCATAGTTCCATCCATTTGGTTCCGTCTAGTTTTGTCCGTTCGACCCCTTCCATCCATCGACGTCGGTCCACTAACATTCATCCGTCCCCATTCATCCTCATTAACACGTCGTATTCTTCAAATTGTATAACTTTGTAGCTAGTGCTCTATATTGTTACAAAATTTTGGGGCATGGGACAACACCATGTCCTTGGATGATGAAAACACTACTGTTCAGCTAGAGCCAAAATATCAGCTATGAAATAACACACGATCATTTGAGCCAATTTTTTTGAATTGATGATTTTCACGACGGTACCATCAAACATCTATAGCACCATTGTCATCCAGTACAACTCTTACCAGGAATTTAGGTTCAAGTTACACTACATCAACGATACATCAAAATCCATTTAGAGGGGTTAATTAGTGGGGTACGCATGTTGCCGCACCAGCTTTCACACCATCATCGTATATTCTGCTACAATTGTTACCTCTACACCCATATACACCATGGAAGTCAGTAGTTTTTTTTGGGAGAATTGAGAAGTTCAGTGAAAGGCCAAGTACCATTTCCTTGAGGGAGTTCAAGGCAACTTTCTTAATTATGGTTTGTGAATTGGAGCTCAAGTATGGCACTAATTACATCGAAGTGTTTATATTCAACAATTAGCCCGCTATGTGCACTATGAGACATTAATGTCTACGAACAATATTTTCGGAGGATTGTGGATGTCACCCAGATCCCCAATCTAGCTTATGCCATAGTCATCGCCATCACCTCTCAAGCTACATTACAAGCTGTAATTGCACATCATGGGGACTATGCCCAATAATCTAGATCTGATACCTATTTCAGTAAACCTTTTTCCTTAACAACTTATTGCTACTACCGAAAACATTCCTCCCCCCATCGATGCACTAGCTTTTGTTGATCCAATGAGGAATTCATTTGAGTTCTTGAATTGGAATTTTTGGTTAAAAGTTTGAAAAAGTTCTGCAGCTCACCACCTTCTCTAGGCAGAAGGATGAAACGTCAAGATGCTTTACAAGAGGTTTCTCAAGCTTAAAGAGGATACTTAGAGCATCATAGACCTGGAAGCTGCCCATTGGTATCTTCATTTGTTGGAAGGTACTCTAACACTCCATGTGTAGGTTTTTCAACGAGTTTTTGTAGAATTTGGAGACTCATATGTTTTGCTGGATGTGTACAACAATTCTAAAAAGCTGGAACTAGCTCATGCACATTATGAGGCCAATACTATGAGGCCTCCATCACATTTGAAGCTTCAGCCTCCAATTGCGCTAACCAAATCATCACATTCTTCTTCAAGGGCTAAAGCGATGCACTCAACTACACCCATCCTACCTTCTTGCAACTATCGTGGCAATCCTACCCACAAAGTTAGTGAGTGCAACATTCCTTCCGAGGATCTCTTTTGTGATTATTGTAGGAAAAAGGGACATTAGGAAGCTATTTGTTTTGTCAAGTTCCTGGAACGAAAGCAATTTCGATTACCATGGCAAAATTTGCTAGCATCTTCTGTTGCCCCTCAACCAAAAGCCAAGGCACCTTAACCTTCCATTCAGGCTTTCCCCACTAAAGGTAATTCTAGTAAGAATACTGAAAAGAAGGAGCACAAGGTTGATAAGAAGGAGGTGCTTCAAGCCCATGCCGTTTAAATTCAAACTCTACAAAATGAATTTGAATCATTAAGGGCCTAACTTGCTAATCTAAAAAGCAAGTCTTCCCAACCAGCTAGTCAAGCCCAACCTGTATAAGGTTCAGGATCACAGGAGCAACCTCCTAGGTCATTCTATGGCTTCTCACACGATGCCATGGTTAGGGAGTATGTTTTTTCTAGTGCACACAATTTTAATCTCCCACCAAAATTTGCCACTTCTTTTTGCCCTTCCTACTTCGCGACATAAGACACTAGTGTGGCACCCAGAGTTTCTGCCACTAGGTAGGTAATTTAGATTGATGGACTCACATCTGGTTCAAATGCTATTACCAAGGCTAAAAGAGCTTGAGTAGTCATGCCACAATTTTTTTGTCCTCTCAACATGGAGGAAAAACGCACCTTGTTGGCAAGGGGGGAGGAGATTATTGCACCACAAGCTGCTAGGGCATCAAATTCTCGTGTTCTAAGAGTACATGTACATCAGGAAAACACACAATTTTCCATTAATCAGCTTATGGAATGCCAACTTCATATGTGTGAAATGGCGCAAAAGCTTTTAAATACACCGTTGTTTAGTTTTCAAGATTTAAAACTAAGCACTAGGGACATAATTGCAATATTAAAGGATACCTAAACATTACATCAGGTCCTTTACTAATCCCTGATCCACATGCTATAAGGGTCCCATCCAACACCTTGGAGAGACATTTGATTGGCTCACGTGTTAGAAATGGCATTCGTAATCTAGTCATTAGTTTTAGCATGGCTAAACTAGTGGGCTTTCCTACCTTTGATTTTACATTCACATATCAGAAGGGAATTAAGAACACTTCACTTGTGGATTTGTTATTCAACAAAGGCGTTGTGGATAGCCATTCTTTCCACAAAGTTTTTCACTCATTTTTGAAGGTGGTGTTTAGTGAGAGAACTTCCATCACCACCGAAGTTGCCATTGTCGACAATATTGAGTCATTAATCTAGGTGGGAGGACATACACCTATAGTGGTACTTCTTGATATAGGTGCCCAACTAGTGATTCTTGGAGTTCAATTTGCCAAGAAGATGGGCATGCTCGACTCCAAACTACAAAAATCTATATGACAAATTTACACCGTTAGTGAGAGCGTAGAGGAGGTGCTTGGGGAAAGCTCAAAATTGATTGCACTTAATTTCAATGAAAGTACAAATCAAAAGCTTTGCTTATAGGTCAAATGTTTTGTCACCAATGCCACCAGTTAAGATGTGCTCATTGGACAAGAAGCCCTATTTCCACCAAGTTTCATAATTGACAACTAGTTTGAGCATGTGTACTACTGAGTGGATTGGGAGACTGATGGCCACCACCTGGGATAAATATCCCTTGATTTACATGGGAACCATAGTCCTATGGCTCACCATTGTATGTTCAAGGAAGCACACACTATTTCCTACATCCAATAAACTAACCATGAGTGGATAAAAGGAGATGAAAAGAAAACACCCAAGCTACTGAAAACTTGAGGGTGGTTCTTACGGACATTCAACATGGACCAAAGGTTTTATAGAGGTTCAAAGTAGCCCACAAGCCTTTGGTCAAAACGCTATCTAGTTTTGAAAGCATGGGCAGCCATAGCGAACTAATTAAATTAATATTTTGTTAGCTAATCACCTAGACACCACCTAAGGAGGGGATTACATTACTAGAACTCTTTGGTGGTATTGGTACAAGTCTCGAAGCCTTACTACAGTCAGGGATGGTGGTTTGGAGGTATTTTTATGTAGACATTGATCCTATTGTAAGGCAAGTGGCAGTTTAAAAAATGATGGAGCTCACAACCAGATTTCCACAATAGTTTGCAACCACCACATGGAAGGCTAATTTCGCTTTCTTACCCTCTAACATACAATTAATTCAAAAGAAGCATATGGAATTTCTTGGCCTTGTGGACCTCATCATTTCAAGTTGGGAGTGTCAAGGATTTTCAATAGTTGGATTTGGAAAAGGCTTGAGTGACACAAGATTTGGTCTTTTTGCGAACATGGTATGATTGATCACCTAGGCTCAATCCATTTCTCCTATGCTTGGTTATGTAATTGAAAACACCCCTTTTTAATTTGACCAGAGGGATAAAATCAAAGAGCATTACACGTTGGTCAAGCATTACCTTGGAGAACCATTCCTATTCAAAGCAACACAATGCGATTCCTATGCGCACTAGCTGCGCAACTAGTGGACCAACCTTGCACCACTTTTAGTTATGTAGTTGGCTTTGAAATAACCATTAGAGACCCCAACCTATAGGTTTCTCACATATTGGATTATTAAAGCTCCTGCCAACCAATTACAAGGCAAGAGAAACCTCTTTGGTTTCTTGTGAACATAATAGGAAAACCAAGAGGTGTTTGGCCCACCTTTGTTTCCTTCCCAGGAACACACACCTTTTAGGGAGATGGACCAAGCTTAGTGTATTGTCATGCTTCAGCCACTTGGGATGAACCAAACCCAGAAGAAATAGAAAGGGCTATGGGGTTCCAAATTGACATTACTAGTCATTCCAAGGTGATTAGATTGGAGTGCTTTACTAGGGAGAGGCATGGACTTGAACTTCTTTACATGGTTGTTGGTAACTTGTGTATTCTTTCAAATGTACACAACAATAGCACTGATTCAATCATCTTATAATTCTGGCGATGCGACTACATGGCATCCCGACCAAATACATTTGAATATCTTCAACACTCTACACTACACTCTTAATGTTGGGGGGGAAGGAAGTACCATGTAATTTGACTCAAGTTGTTTCTGATACACTTGGAGGTACATCAGTTTCTGGAAAAACAATTACAACCTTCTATGAATCTACATAGTTGGATAGTGGAGAACCCAATACACCAGGTTTTTCAACCTCACTTTCCAACTCCATTTTCTTTCCAACTACCCTTTCATTATGGGGAACCAACTCACCAAGAAGGAGAGAAACCAGGTCACAAA
>Ga0116231_10002184_pt1 | contig 40960 bp, 31 predicted proteins | sample S1TSphgellanicum_2_FD_89695 | JGI IMG/M metagenome (GOLD analysis project Ga0116231, IMG submission 89695) | Host-associated microbial communities from peat moss isolated from Minnesota, USA - S1T2_Fd - Sphagnum magellanicum MG | ecosystem: Host-associated > Plants > Peat moss > Unclassified...
AGTGAACCTTGCTGGTGCAAATTGCACTTTAGTTCAGGATGAGTGCGGACACACACGGTTAAAGACATCTGCCACCAGTTATCAGCCATCTCATTGGCAAACTTCAGAGCCATTTACTTTTCCCAATCATGTAGAACAATGTTTTTATCTTCCTTATCCCCCAAACCCAGAGGAATGGTCACTTGTTGTCACATATGTGCCACAGTCCCGTTCTATTCTAGGTGAGAAACCAGAGGTTGTGCTCACAACCTCTGAGGTGGATGATGACCACGTATAATGTACTACTCACTATTTTTATGCAAATTGCCATTGAGGCTTGTTGTTCTATATTACTCCACAATGTTCATTGTGTCAAAGTCTTTAGCGAATTTCAGCCTTTATAGTTCCGGGAGTAGGCCCTTTAGGAACTTTGTACAACTCTCCTTTGCACTACTGCATGTACTACCTCAATGTCACTGAGATTTTATGCGACTTAAAAAAGGCCGTGATAAATCAGATGACATTGCGAAACCTTTTGCGAAACTTCTTTCTCCAAGATCCCTTTCACTACTTTGCGAACTAACGCACATCGCAACTTGCGATACGTCCAACACTGGAAACTTTTGTAAAAATTTGTGATGAGGTTTGCGATACATATTCAAACGCAAAATGCGATGCTTCGAATAACGCAAGATTGCGATTTCTTGTGAGTCTCAAAGTGTTTTGCGATATTTTGTGTATTTTTAAATTTGCGATGTTGTGAGTATGATTAAAAGGTGCGAACTGTGGAATATCGCTAGCGTGCACGGAGACTGAAAGGGTCGCAAAATTTTGGTTGTGGTATAAGTCACAAAAGTGCTACGATGATTTAAGGTTCATTATATGTTAGCGATGGTTAGTGAACCACAAGTTGCGATGCGTGTCACATTGCAAATATGGTAGGTTATTTTTGCTTTGCAAACCCTTCCGGTTTTTTGTTTTTCCCTTCGCAAAAAGGCATAATATGTAGTAGTGACTAAACACAAAACACTTATAAGTTAGTGACATTTAATTCAAAACTAAGAAGAATGGATGAACAAATGAATGACAAATAGGAAAAAATATAAATTTTACAAAATTGATCAAGCAAAACACAAATTAAATCAAAATCAAAATGGGCTTCCCACAAGACAAATGTTGTGAACACAAACAAAATGTTGTTAACATGAGAATCTAAATTATGAATAGGATCGAGTTTTCAAAAAAAAAATTGACAACTTGAAAAGATCCAAACTCCACATCTATTGTAGAAAGTCAAATAAGAAAAATGGCAAAGCTTCAATAACAATAGGAAACATCAGAAGATAAAAAATATGATGAAAAAGGTCTTACAAAACAAATCTACTGAATTTTAAGCATTATGTATAGTTGTGGCAAAAACTTAAAATTTTACAAAAAATCTTGAACAATGATCATAGACATTAAAGAAATAGAAACATGATGCAAGATTCTAATAACAAAATAACAAAATTGCATCTAAAATTCAAAATAAAAATTTGACAAAACTATTGCAAGAATGAATAAACTAAAAAATTACTTTGTGAGTAAGAGGCAACCTATAAAGACATTTGAATGATCAAGATGTAAAAAGATCTCGATATAAATTTGTAATAAATAAATATAATAGCTCGAATAATAATATAGATTAGGGATGACCATATGTGGTTTATTTAATATGGTTAGTACACCCCAAATTTTATAACATTGGTAAAAGGCTTAAAAAATTTTAATCAAATTTACTTTCCATCTACTTTTACTTTTTAAGCAAGGATCACCAATTGGCCTACTTTAGCATGTTTGTGCCCTATAAGATTATCAAATCTAAAATGTGAGGACAATACACCCAATTCAATGGTTTTTTTAACAAATTTTCCTTCTTATTAAAAAAGCCATAAATTCGCCCATATTTGAATTGTTAAAAGGTCTAGATCACCACTTCAAGTAACAACAATGGTAAAGATAGCTAATATTAGTTATGTTGCAAAAGCATGAGTACCATGTGATGTTCATCTACCGCCACCATATCACCTTCAATCACTCTCTCTCCCCTTCACCAAATCACCTTCAATTCACAACTTTATTAGGTCTTTTTGCCATTTTTTGCAACATTTTTTTCAACACTTTGCTAGCTTCGACCACCACCCTCTATGAATAGTTTGCCAACAACTTGCAAATGATTGGTGAAAGGTGGACAAGTCTTGCTCAATAGCCAAAGTTGCTAATCTTAAAGATGAGTGGGGGTCGGGCCCTAGGTTTTACTTGAAATAACTTGTTTTTGCAAAAATGCAAAACTCAAGTGAATCAAGGATCATGGTTTGGTCGATAGACCATTAAGGTAGGTAGTGGGCTAGTAGTTTAAGTTTTCATTTTTCCATTATGTTATTTGCATTTCAAGCTTATACTTTGTTTTACTCAACGATCCCAATTCCCCTTGTATTAATTGTTGATCAATTGTTCACTTTAATGCTCACATTGTGCTTTTCATTGTAATGTTGATTCTTCTTGTTTTGATTGTTGTTTAATGTTTAATTTTCATTGCTCACATTGTTTTCTTGCATTGATCATGCATGAATATCTTGTTGCCATTGACATCTTAGGTCCATTTGCATTATTATCAACATTTGTTGCATCGCATTGCATAACCCTAATTTTTTTGTTGCCATTATAATTCGCCATCAAATTCCTTTGTTCAACTATCACCATTCATTATGCTCATGTGCTCATATTCGACTATCATCACACATCCTTTTATTATTGTTTACTATTGAGTTCATTGTTCTGAAATTTGGTGTGAACTCCTAAGTTTAGAGTTTGATCATCAATCATGTTCACAATGCCTCCATCGAAGGTACTTGCAAACTTTCACTTTAATAAGTTTCTTTTAGTGACAAAATTCCATTAGAAGAGGCTTAAGATGTTTTGGACCTTGATGCCCATGTCCTTGGGTTGAATAAAACTTCATCTTTTCGACCAATTTGCATTGCATCCTCTAACAACAATGCAATAGCACCTATAGATGCAATTGCAAAATCCACAATTGATAATGAAAAATGTAAACAAGCCTAAAATGATGTGCATTGTAAAATTTAAGACTTATGAGTAACAAAATACACATGTTGAATCTATTGTTGGAAATGATGGTTTAATCCATGTTGTGAGGTGTGTTCAAAGGTTGAACAAAAGGATAAGTTGCTTGTTCCAAATCTTAACACACTTTCTAAACACGTTGGTAAAAGGAAGGTAGAAATTGCAAGGCCTAGGAAGTTCTACTTTCCTAAAGATTCCCAACATGTCAAGAATGAAGCTATCCTTGCAAGTATGGTGAGAGAGAGTATTTAATCTTGTGACAAAAGGGGATGGGACTAATGACAAGTGAAAGTTTGTCCAACTCACATCTATATTGCATTTGTTGATGGAAGGAAAGTCAATGATAAACTTTAAATGTTTGAAGTGTTTATTCAAACAATTGAATATAAAAACAACCTTGAAAAACACTAGAGTGACATGTCAAGGTAGTCAATGGCTAAACATTTTCACCGCATGGTGTTAGATACCACCAAGGTGGATCATGTGAATTCTTCTAACTTTCTGTTGCATTTAATTGTGACGAAGTCACAACCATAGACATTTAGTCTTGGGATAATGTCCATGTTTAGGTGGTTCAAAATTAGAAAATTGTGCCCATATTGCTGTCGTTGACAAAGTTTGTTCTTGATGGTACAGGTGTAGACAATCTAACTTGATTGATCGCATAATCATAGATCATCAAGCTAGGTGTAGTGAATAAATAAAACTTGACTAGGAAACTAATTTCATTTGGAATTAATGAGGTTCTTTTTCAAGGCATTCACAATGGTGTGGTAGTGCAAATTCAAGAGAAGTAAACACCACACATGGTGAGGGTGCATTACATTGCACACCACACAAATTTGACAATGCAAACCTTAAGACACTTATCCCTAATTTCAAGGTTGGAAAGGTTGGTATTGCAACAACTATATGCATATTTCCCTCATAGCCCTAAATGACACCTTGGATATCAAAAGTTCGTAGAAGTGATGGAGACAAAAGGGATTTTTCTTTTAGGAATGTTTGCACTATGTGGATCAATATGATTATCTCAGTGAAGTGGTTGATGGAGGAATAATGCACATTACTAATCAAAATGGCTTTTAATGTGCCAAAAGAAACAAAGGTCACTACAAACTTGGATCACCAAGTGGATGTGGAAATGTTATTGGGTTTGTCATGTCTTGGAAGTAGTGCATAACCTTATCAAATACAATCAATTGCATGATGTCTTTATGTGTGATTTCATTGCTCTAATGAAAATCTACCTTGTGGATGTTTATAATTTGTATTCCAACCCATCCACATTTTTCAAGTGCCATGTGTTCCACAACTTCACCTCATTGGTGAATCAAAAGCATGAAAGCATTGTGATGAAATGGATCATAAATCTAGCCACAATGATTGACCACATGGTTTTTGAGTGTTTTAAGCAACACATCTTGGCTAAACATCAAAATATGACCACTAATGCATAGGTTTGGATAACTAGGCAAGATTTTTCAAATGTGGTATTTTTGGTGAAACAACAATGTTGCATTATGTTGTGGCCCTTATGGATGAATTAGAGGCTAGGTTTCCTACCCAAGTTTCCATCTTTAGGCTATGGATGCCTTAGGAATACTATATCCTTAGTGTTGGCTTTAAAAGAAGGTTGAGACATTCCCCAAACACTTGGAGGTTTTTAAAGTTGCATATGGTATTTCAAGGATATTAATGGATGGGGTACAAATGCAATTATTAATACACAACACTTGGATTTGCAAATCAATGTTTTCAAGGTTACCATGAAAAACAATGCAAAAGTTGCATTGAAGGAACCATTGATATAAACCCTCTCACTAAGTTGTGGCATAATATAACCTCATCCCAACTTCTCACTTTCAAAATCCCAAAATATATCAAGGTATCAAAAATTGTTGCTGCCTAAGTGATTGGAAGTTGAAAATGAACAATGTTTTTCCATATTCTCCTTCATGAAGAGTAAGTTATGAAATAGGTTGACTAATCATCTTGATCTAATAGTGTGCATGTTTGTCCAAAAAAATTTCACCTTGGAAATTTTTCCTTACCACGAAGCCATTCTTGTTTGGAAGAAGGAAAAGAAATGGTATGCTTATAATACACGAGTGATCATTGAAGTGCAATGGTGTTGTGTTAATTGTAATGATTGTTTTTTGCAAATTGCCATTGTAATTTGATGGTTACGTGTTTTAGGTTATATGTGATTGTAGGTGGCAAATGTTATTTACATCAACTTTGATGTTAGCAAGTTGGTTACTACTATGCTACAAGGTTATAAGTTGGTCGTAACTTGTTGGATTTTATTTCACAAGGCATGTCATAATGCATTTGTAATTAGAAATTTGGACAATGGAAAATGGACACTATAAGTCCAATGGACATAAGAAAAACGAGTTGCATTACTATAAGTTGAACTTGGGTGGGAGGGTGGTCATTGGTCATTGGATGTAATTTTTATGGCATAATGCATTTAACAATGGTTGTGTTTTTTATGGGACAATGCATTCAACATGGTTGTGTTTTTCCATTAATGTGTGTGGATGGGTGGCATGGGTTGTGAGTGCAAACACACATTCATTGCAAAGGGCAATGTCCACAAGGACATGGGTTCAATTCCCTTGGGTGTGTTCAAGATTAAGGGCCAAGGTGACTCTTGAAAAAGGTCTTAGGAATTAGAATCTAGGATTAATGAGATTTGTATTATAACTTGTTACTGGTAAAAACCCTTAGCCTAAGCCCTAGGTTACTTTTTGAATCTTGATTCTTGACATTATGACAACTAGTGGGTGCCCATGACCTTCGGCCACTGTGAAGTCCCCTAGTTTCTTTAAACTTTAAAAAAAAAAATTTTTTATGTGTTTTCTATTTTTATTATTATTTTGTGATCATCTAGCCGGACGAACATTTCATCCATCCCCTTAATCGGGACGGACAATAGCTAAAAGAAAAAAAGCTTCCCCAAAATCCGTCCTGTCATCAAGCCAGACGGACATTTCATCCATCCCCTTAATTGGGACGGACAGTAGCTAAAAGAAAAAAAAAGGTAGTCTTGCAAGGGTCAATACAAAAAAAAATAAAAAATGATTCTGGGCTATCCAAGGCCTAAATTATTTTTTTCTAGTCTTTCCTTAAGTCCGTCCCGTCATCAAGCCGGACGGACATTTCATCCGTCCCCTTAATCGGGACGGACAGTAGCTAAAAGAAAAAAAAGGTAGTCTTGGTCAATACAAAAAAAATAATAATAAAAAATTCTGGGCTGTCCAAGGCCTAAGTATTTTTTTCTGGTCTACCAAATCTTTTGCCTCAAAAAATCAGACTGCCCCTGATTTCTTTTTTCTCTGGAGTCAGTTACATCTGGGGAAGTTACATCTGGGGAAGCTCCAAGAACTTTCCAGGCACTGCCCACACAGACAGACATTCTCTGGAGTCAGTTACATCTGGGGAAGTTACATCTGGGGAAGCTCCAAAAATTTTCCAGGCACTGCCCAGACAGACAAACAGACACCACTATTGCTTTAATATATAAGATGGACAACATTTGGACAAGTTTATACTTTTGCAATGTGCATTTTCAAATGACATATGTAATATTGTGTTAAGTTTTAAGTTTCAACACAATTGAAAATTATAATTGTAACCACTAATTAACTAACCAAAAAAAACCCCAAAGTAGCCCATTGAATGATAGCTGAAAATTTAAGGTAGCCACTAAATTGACATTAAAAATTTCCAAAATGGCTAGCTTAATGACATGTATTGACCCAAAGTAGCCAATCCATATGCACCCTTCAAAATTGGTTGTAATTAGTTGTACATGACATGTTAAAATAGGTAATAACCAAATTTCAAACTTCAAGTTTTAATATTTGCTAAAATATTTCAACCCACTAAACAAAGGTTGCCACATGTGTTAATGCCCTTCAATTTGTCTTACAACTATGCTACCTTGAGTCTTACAACCAATGCAAATTAATTAAAGAAAATCAAACCACAACATAACATATTAATTTGTTTATGCATTATCAACTAAGAGTAGAAATTAAATTAGCAAGAGTTTTTAAAAATATCTAATTGACAGAATAAATTAAATTAAATTAAATTATAAGTTAATAAATAAATGAAATGTGGTGGAAAACATGATGGGTAAAGAATTAAGGAAAAATAACATGGTAAAGGGTGAATAAAGAATAAAAGAAGAGCACTTCAAGACTTGCAAATGTGAATGGTGTGTATGATAATGATTTCAAAGCTCCATAAACTTGGATCCTCGTGTTATCCACATTTACTTGCCTTGACACCACATGACTTTAATGTGTTTAATAATTAAAAAGTTTAAAAGAGTGCAATATTTGGAAAGAATAAAAAACATCTTAAACATAATGAAGAAAAGAAGACCACTTAAAAATAAATCGATATTCAAAGTTGGGACCTTCAAAGCAAAAAACTTGAAATTCTCCACATGCAAAAGGCAAAGTACAGTTTTTTCAAGAAATCCAAAAATTAATGAATTACATGGGTTTTAATTTAAACAAAAATTAGGCCTAAAAAAGAACAAGAGACAAAATCAAATCAAATTAAAACAAAAGGAAAGTTCAAAGTTTGAATGGGAGTGTAATATAAGGTGGAGTTCCATGCGTGGTTATAGTTGGGATGTTGATTAATTTTCAATTATGCAAGTTCACGTGGTTCCAACTAACCTTTAACTTCAACAAATGTAATTCAAAATTTGAAATTTTCACTAATACATGGCCACCATTGTTATATGTCATATCATTGATTCATCCGCATTATATGTCACATTATATCCATTCATTGATTCATCCATATTATATCATAAATTCATATCCATACCATCCATTCATTTGTATTATATGCCACATCATCCATCCATTCATTTCCCTATCCATTTCCTAGACAATATTATAAAAGGTTCACCAAGATAATTGGGCTTTTGTTAAACCTAATCTAACTTGCCTAGCCTAACTAGCTACCTTAGTTTAATTAACTACCCTACCTAGCTGAACATGGATAGGTAGGTAAATTAAATATAGGTAGGTTATGAATTACCTCAATAGGTAAGTATTAGGTTGTAGGTTACTTAAGTAGGTAGGTAGGTAGGTAATACGTAAATAGGGTGTACATAATAGTGGGTAGGAAGGTTATCTATATATTATTACGCTATTCAAGCACCCTACCTACATATTAGGTAAGTATGTAACCTACCTACCAACCTATTAAGTATTTTTTTACATATCATTACCTACATTCACAATGACCTTAGACCAATATGTGTACACACTACACGAAAATGTGTCCTAATTCATTCAGGGTTTCACTAGATTTTGAATAAATTTGAACATTTTTACCATGGCGAAATTAGTAAACCCCCTAGTGAACGGGGATCAATTGCTATGGACAATGAATTATTTCATTAATACTTCATGAAATAAAGTTATTTTCAAATGAAATATAAATTGTTATTTAATTAATTAGGTAGCATGAAAATCAATTAAATTTAAATTATTTAATATATAATATTATTGATAATTTCATGATTTTAGCCTATGAGTTATTGACACGTGTCACTACTTAGGTTAAGTTTAAAATCTAACCTATGTACATAGGCCATGTAATCAACCTAGGGACATACTATAAAAAACTAGATAAGAAAATATTCAGTCAACTTACCATTGTTGAGCATGCACACAAGACTTATGAAGTTTGATCCCTTGACTTTTAAAATGGAGGCAGACACCCCTACCATCAAGTTAGCACATTTGTGATGATAATGTGTTACATAATATTTTATTTATCAAATATTTCGTTTTAAACATTACAAAAACATAAACTTTGAAAGTTCATATTTTGTTGAAATTTTGTTTAAATAAAACGATTCAATTTTTTTTTTAAATTCAATAATTTACATAATTATATTTATTTCCTTTTGAAAATGTAAAATCATTTGATCAAAACAAAATTTGAATATCACTATTCAATAACATTTCAATGACCATTCTTTTGAAAAAGAAAATGTTTAATAAATGGATAAGATTTTTGCTAATATAATCATATTACTTATGTTAGGTTATTTTCAGTTATTATAGGGTTATTTTTCATTAGTTTAAATTATTTCACCCTACATTATTTATGACTATTTATGGTTGTTTTCAATTACTTTTGGTTATTTTTTATTATTTCACCCTAGGCCACTTTTGGTTATTTTACGTTACTTTTGTCTATTTTATGTTTTTTTGGCAATTGTAGCTTATTTCACCTTAGGTTTTTTTAGCTATTGTAAATTATTTATGGCTATTGTAAATTATTTCACTTTAAGGTAGTCACAAATATTATAAATTACTTTTCATTATTGAAAGTTATTTCACCTTACGTTATTATTTGCAATTCTAAGCTATAGTAGGTTATTTCACCTTAAGTTACTTTTGTCTATTGCACATTATTTCACCCTAATTATTTTTGGCAATTTTTTAAAACTATAATATATGGCTATTGGTGGTTATTATATTAATGACTATTTGTTGCTATTTTATTGGTGACTATTGGTGGCTATTATATTGTAAGTCATTGGTTTTTATTTTATTAGTGGCTATAAATGGTTATTTTATTGGTGGCTATTAATGGTTATTCTATTAATGGCTATTAGTGGTTATTAGTGGCTATTTTATTAATGACTATGGGTGGTTATTTTATTAATATCTATTGGTGGTTATTTTATTATAAATTATTATTGGTTATTTTATGTTATTTTATGACTATTGGTGACTATTATATTATAAATTTTTGTTGGATATTATATGTTATAATATTATAAGCTATTGGTAGTTATTTTATTATAGGCTATTTTAAATTATTTTTCATAGGTTATTATTGGTCATTCTAGGTTATTTTACCTTAGGTCATTATATTATATTTTAGATTATTTTAAGTTATTATATTTAAGATAAAATAATTTACAATAACATAAGATGGAATGACCTTAAATAACCAAAATTATAACTTGAAATAACATATATTAACTTAAAATAAAATAACCTAAGGTATAATTTAAGGTTAGTTGAATAATTTATTTTAAAATAATTATAATAACTTATCATAATTTATAATAACGTAGGGTATAAGTTAGAATAATTAAAATAACTTAAAATAATATAAGGTATATTATAAAGTAACATATATAGGGTATTTAAAATAACATAAAATAAACTTATTTAGTACAATAAATTATAATCGTGAATTATATCAACTAGTAGTGAAACATGATGTTTACATAATGATGTTATAGTTAAATAACTTTAACCATGGTGAAATCACTAAAATACAATGAACTTATTTCATTTTAAAAGTCTCGTAATGATTTAAGTTACTGAACTACACCCCATTTTTGTAATAGTGACATGTTGAGTTACTCTTAGACACCATTTGTCACACAATTTAAAGTTCATCTAGGATGTCTAATGGCAAGGTAGTGTAATGAAAGTACAAGCTTTGGTAAAGGTGTCACAAATTTCCAATAAAACTAAAAACTAATCACAACACAATTATAACAAAATCTTATATAATTGCGAAAAAATCACATTAAAGTTAAAGTATAATGCAAAAATATATGTAGTAATAAATCCATTGTGATAATAAGAATGTGTGATGCTCTAAACTTTCTTGAGTATGATATCAAAGTATTTGGACATTGAGATGTGAAAAGCTATGCAATGTAAATAATTTTTTTTTTTTTTGTGTTTCCTTTCAATTTGATACTCTTCTTAGCTTTCTAATGTTTGTAAATATGACCAAAAAGACGATGAAATGAGGAATTGGGACATGCAATGGATCATATTTGATGAAATAAATGGCAACCACCTTCATATGTTTGAAAAGGTTTTAAGTGAAGAACACTAGACCTTCAAAAAGTTGAAGTTATGTTTTTTTAATTTGTACACTTGCTCCATTGTTAATAATATTCTATTTGATTATGTCATTTATCATTTTTTATGTTATTTAAAAAGAATTGTTGTTAATTTGTTGCTATCTACAAAGTTAAGAATTTTCTTGTTTTATTGCAACATTTATTGAACATTTATGGACAAAGAAAATGTCCAACCAAGAAAGTCATTTCAACAACTTGGGATGAAATGAAATGATATCAAGATGTGAAAATTAGGTAAGAATTGTTAATAATAATGATCCACCTTTCGAAATTGAAAAAGGGGTCAAAGCATGAAATAAAAAGCCATAGAATGTGTGGATAGTCCTTAAAAAAATTTCGAATTTTTGAAAAATCACCATGGGAACACTATATATTAAAAAAATTGTTGAAATTTTGAAATAAGTTTGTATACCTTCAAAATTGCAACTAAATTTTTTTCATGAAAATTCATTGTGTTTCAAAAGTCTTTTTATATGTTTAAAGCATTCAAAAAAAACATGTGGACATGTGGTTATTTTGTTTCAAAAGTTTTTTTTCCTTATCAAATTTCACCCAAACATTTCAATTTTTTTGGAAACTTTTATATATTCCACAAGAAAGGATCCATGTATTCAAAACATTCAAAAAAAAAAAAAAACATATATCCTTTTAGATTTTGATAGTGAAACACCCATTACAGTTTTGAAACAACATTATGTATATTGTCAAATTGTAATGAACATGATGTATTTTTTCTTCCTTTTTACTTTGCCACCATTGTTAAAGAGAATATTAACATTGAACATTAACTTATACTTATTTACTCAACAAGTATGGGGTTAGTTTTTTTCACCCCCTTCAAATTTTACCAAAGGTTTTATGTTTTAGATGTCTTATTATGCAATAGGAATAGTTAGCCAAATATTCATCATTACTTTTTTTCTTTGAGATCACACCTTAATTTTGCCTCTCTATAATTACATACAAGAAACTTGACCCTAATAAATTCATTTTAACCTTCTTTCACATACTTAATTGAATAACAACAAGACTTCCAACCCTTCACCTTTTTTCTAATTTCTTATGAATTGTGCCCTATTTACATTCTCCCTAATTAGAATTATTAATTAGAATGAATTTTGTAGTTCAAATTCATCAACTTACTTGTAATTGAAAACATCAATAATTAAGCAAATTAATTCCTTGTTGCACAACATTCCCATAACCACCCTCCCCCCATTTTTTTCAAAAGCATTAAACAATAGTACTATACCAACTAGTTTGTAGAAACATTTATCTAATTCCTTCTCAAACATCATTTACCTAAATTTTATTTCAACACCATTTCAAGTTGTCACAACCTTCTAGTTATTTATTTTTCTTCATTCCCTTCCCTATTTATTTTTTCTTACTTAAACAAAGAAAACTCAAAAAAAATTCAAGATAATTTTTTCAAAACCATGGTTTTTTAATGTTTCCCCCTCACTTTAACTCCTATTTGTCCCTTTTTCCCTTTTTCCTAGTTTTCATGTCACCTTGACTTTTTCTTCAATAACAATAGGTGTTTCCCAAGCTTCTCCTCCTTATTTCATCATGACCCCAACCTCCTTCCTACTTATTTCAAGCTCCCAACAAACACAAAATGAAAGGAAAAGGAACCTTGAGGTATTAGAACTTAAAACATGATTAGGGTTGAATAACTTCAAAATGAAATTGCCAACTTTAACGTGTGTTTTCACTTTAGTGCGCCCATGTTGAAAATCCAAGTTAACTTATTGATCATCACAACTTACTTTACATAGCCAAATACAAAACAAAATCATGTTTTTTAGAACTTATTCTATAAATCCCAAAATGGCCAAAAAGGTTACGATGTCCTTAAAAAAGGGATCAAGCTATAAAGGCTAGTCCAAAATTAGGTTACCTAATTTGAAAATCTAGTTCACCTAGGATATTACCTATTGCTTAATATGCATGGCCTAACTTGAAACTCTAATTAACCTAAAATACCTATTGCATGATACCTATGCACAACACCCATGTTCACAAGTTGAATATCAATTGTGTTTTGGCCTTTGGTGCAAGCATACAACTTTTCATTTTTCACATGTGCATTAACAAGACATAAAAAATGTTCCCTTACAACAACTCCATGTTTTGCAATGGTGCATTTTATCATCCTTGAATGTTTGATCAAGGAATGAAAAATTGGCAACGACATTTTGTCCTTCTTTTGATTTTATAATAAACCTTACATCTCACCATGTAAATCTTCCCACCCTTTTCCACAAATAGGGTCAAACAAATAAAACCTTGTAACACTATCCAACCTTGATAAACTCTATTCAATTTTCACTCACATTTTTTTGGCTTCTTCCTCTTTGGTTCACTAGGCTTGACATTTATATGATCTAACACAATGTGACCAAACATGAAGTCACTTGGATTTCTCTAGTGTGAACACTAGTTTGTTTTAGGGTTTAGGTTTTGTTTTTAATAACCATCAACTTTTTTCATGCAGGCGGCGAAGTTTATATCATCATTGTTTGTTAGTGGTTGTGAGTAGGAAACTTTGTTATTTGTGTGTTATGTGAAATAGGTTGGCAGCAGACGATGGGTGGCCAAGGGCGCTTCAAGCATGCAAGGGAAATGGGAGTAGGACGTTATTGGACGAATATAAGAAGGGGAGTTCAAAGGCAAAGGAGGACAGGTTTGTGGTTTTTGGGTTACATTTGTATAGAATCAAGACCTTGTAGAAATGAATAGTTGCTATTTGATTTCCGCTATGCCAATAGCTACATCATGGCAAACATTGTGTTCTTGCTAGTGTTAGGTTTTATAAAGGATTGATGTTGAGGGCTGATGATGCACAAAGGAGGTTTGAGCTATAAAATGAAGAGCATGTAAAAGGAATGGATTTGTATGGGACCTTGTTAGAACCGTTCTTGAAGTAGCGCATTTGTGATGAGTTAAAGCCAGAAACCTTAGAGGGTAGCCTTGGGTTGGGTAAAACGTGGGTACAGAATGGGAAAGATTACAAAAAATATCCATAGACCCATATTTTGAACAAAATTCTACTTTTCTCAAGTTGTTACAAGCCAACTTGGCACATGTTATTCATCCTTAGTTCGGAATTAGAAGTCATCTTGTTTGTATAACTAATCCAAAAATATTTCTACATTATCTCATAGGGTAAAGGGACGGATTAATGATTCATAACAGACCAAATGAACATAGAGGGCTTTGACCTCAAGCCAAATTGCACTAATTCATGCACTCAAAGTATGTGGAACTATTCCTAATAATAATTTGGCAAATACTAATATAAAAATCTAGAAGGGACTGACATGTGTGTGTTGCCTGGAATCTCATATGGGTACATAAATTTATGCTTTGTTAGGACAATAGCACTAATGTGTTGTAACATTACTTGAATGGCAGGATATAAGTTGCAGACATCACAAGTACAGAGTTTGGATTTGTGATGGGGAGATATTCCTCGTACCCCTTTCTTTTGGTATCAAAACACGGTCAGATCTAATGAGATCATTCAAACTTATGTATGGTTGGGTATGACGATAGTCAGGATAATATGTCATCATTTAACATAGATGAAGTTACTACAAATGAGGTTACGCAGGAAATTTGGGAGCAACAAATAGTCATTAGATTCGATTATCCAAGGAGGTAGGATGGACCCCAGATAGGAGCTGTAATTCTACATTTGTTGGGGATTTGGCATAGTAACATTTTAAGGTATAAATCTTGATGAAGCTCAAGTTGGGGATGTGACAATAGAAATAACTCATAATGGCTTTTATACACACGTTCAAGTTTGGTTGAAATTAAAAAATGGAGTGAGGGGATGGAGGTCAACCTTAAAGCTACATAGGCAATATCACTACACCTCATACCTTGCGTAAAGTTTCACCTTTAGTTCCTAAAAGGCAATGTAGTGTAACTAGAATAGGAAACATTTGGGTTCCCAAGCTTTTTGCTTCACCTAACCACTTTATCAAATTGTACATCCCTGGTATGGAAGACTTGTTTCAAAATGGAGATCACCTTCTTAGGGTGGAGCACTATGGATCAAGATCCCGCATCATAAATTGGAGGATATGGCAGAATCCAGATGAAGGGTGGCAATTCCAGCAAGAATCCATAAATGAACAAAGTTTCTCCACTCTACCATCTAATGTTGTGCCTTTAAGTTTAATAGCAAAGGGAGATCAATCTAAGTTTTTGAATTAAATCATAGATGACACATGGCTATTTCTTGAAAGGAAGTTCGTCGCATCTAGCATCTTGGGTTTGATGGAATCACAATTAAACTCAACAATCAATGGAAATCTTGAGGTTTTATATATCTGAAAATGAACTGTTTTGATGCTTCTAAAGTAGAAATAAGGTGGTTGCAAATGGTGTTATTTCCTTTTCCAAAACATTGGTGTGCTTGAAGGATAGGGCAAGATCTTTTAGAAAGGAGTGGTGCATCATACACCCAGTGAATGTCATTCCCATCCCAATGGAATTGGGTCCTTAAACTCAACAAGAGTAGATAAAGGTGAGGACTATGTCTATCTAAAGATGGTTTAAAGACATTTGTGCAGCAAAAGATGTTGCAATTTTTGATTGAAGTTGAACATTGCAAAATGACGAGCCCACAGGGGATGGATGAATTGTTATGGGGGCGAAACCATGAGGATGTCAATGATTGGGCAAAGAGGCTCACCGTGGCGACTGAATATGCGAGATTTGAATGTAGATAAACTCTTCAAGATTACGAAGCTAAATTTGAGAGGTAGGGCTAAGGAATGGTTCAGGAGGTTGCAGCTAGCATCAGCCGATTGGGCTGAGTTAAAAACTCTAATAGTACAAAAGTATGGAGACGTTGATGTTAATGTCATCAAGATGAAACTTGATGCCATCAAATAAGAACCCAAGGAGAGATTTCAAAAATACTTTGAATGTTTCGACAAATTATTTCAAAGGGGTAAGATACAAGACGCTAAGCAGAGAAGAAGATTTCTGGCCATATTAAGGCCAAAAATTCGAAAATTGTGTGTGGTGAAGACATTTATAGATATTGAAGAATTAGTGGGTGCTGCAATAGAACTGGAAAGTGTTAGGCAAGCTTGGAGAAACTCCATGTGAACCTCTGAAAAAGGAACAAGAAGAGGGGGCCTTGGAGACCATGATGGAGAAATAGGTCACTATGTTAAACAACACGCTTATCAATTTCTTCAAGGGGACTATGCACAACCCAGAGGCATCATCTTCTTCCATTGTGTTTGGAGGATGCCAAATCTGCAAAGGAGGAGACCATTTGGCCACCACCTATCCGAGATTAAATGAGCTATGGCCAAAATGCGCCAAGTGTGGCATGTTTCATAGGACAAACAATTGTGGAATAAAATGTTCTTCTATTCAAGTTTAGGGCATTCTAAAGACAAGTGTTGGAAGAAACCCAAGGATGGGAAGTCCCACTCTAGAGCAACAAACTTTTTGGAGGTATTATTGAATGATGAAGAGGCGACCATACAACAGCTCAACAAGCTCTGTAGGAATGAGAATCTCTTTTCTTACATTCAAATGCCTAGGAGGAAGATGCTTGTTGATGTAGCACTAGGAAGAGTTGTATTGACCCCTAAAGTTGCAGGAGATGGGACAGGTGTAAACCAAGACACTTCAATCAAATCCAAGATTCTTTCCCATTTCATAAAAGGAAATATTTCCCTTTCACCTATGGAAACAATCATTATGATTCTAGGGGACTAAAACACCTTGAAAGTTTTGTAAGGTTGGCTAGATGAAAGAAGGATTCAAAGGCAACTGACAATTAGGTGTCTATGCTTTCCGCAATTCCAACATTCATGAAGATCTACATCAACAAGACGCATCAAAGTAAAACCTTGCATTTGATTTTGGAAATAAACAACTATGTTGTTGAGGGATTGGTGGATACTAGAGCATCTATGTCTATTATGGTTGTTGCTATAATTAGAGAATTGGGCATAATGTATCTAGTTACTAGATCTAAAACTTATAAAACTGCATCAAAAGTCGTTACACATGCTTTGGGTAGAATTGACGAAGTACTTGTCAAGGTTGGAAGAGTGCAATGCACTATGACCTTCGTAGTAGTTGATATAGACAATTATGACGTATTACTTGGCTTGGATTTTCTGATAAAGATTGGTGCAATTGTGGATGTGGAACGAGGCCTAATCCAAGTAAGGCATGGTCCAGGGGCCAATGTGGAGACACTACTATTGACTATGGTAAAACTATTACAAAGAATGAACTCAAGAATTTTGATGCGGGATGTTACTATTGTCTTGGAAAACACAACACATCAGTGATGGTTCTAACATTGCCAATTGGATTTCAAATCAGTATAATCCTATCATGCCCAAAGGTGTAAATGCATTTGTTTTAGATTTAGGTATTGATATTGATAGTAATGAACATTGTGAGCATTGTGATGGAAAATCTCATCAATTTGAACAAATTGATGATGAGAATGAGTTCAGGGATATTAAGTTGGAAGACTTAGTAATGTCATAAGGATTGCAGCAGATTGTACAATTGATATTATAGGAACAGGTTCATGGGTTCATGGAGGAAGAAATAAAAAATGCAAATGACTATGCAGATTGGCTCAAATGGGTGTCTAATGCAGAGAGAAGTAAACATGCCATGTTTGAGTCCACACACTATACAGAATTTGAGTGCTACTACAAGTTCAATAAGTAGAAGGGGGTGGCCTTAATAACAACTTCATTGAGTAGTTGGCATCATCTAACAATGATGAGATGAACACCAGATGGAGGGAGATTTGCCAACGAATCCAGGTTGACCCTAACTTGGATAAAAAGAAACAACAACAACTTTGGAAGGTACTAGAGTTTTACCAAGATGTTTTTGCTTAAAACAAGGGTGAACTAGGTTGTTGCACCATTGGAAAACATTCCCTGGATACGCAAGGTTTCCCACCTTACAAAATATCTCCTAGACAATTATCCTACTAGGAAGAGGTGGAAGTAAAAAGACAAATTGATGTATTGGTAGATTTGGGCAAGATGAAGCCTAGTAACTCTAAGTATGCATGTTGTGTCACTCTGCCAGTAAAAAAAGATGGGAGTAGGTGTTTTTGTGTATATAATCAACCACTCAACACACAAACTCGTTAAGATTCATTTCCAATGCCACTTGTGGATGATGTGATTAACCAAGTGGGCAAATCATCTTAGTTTACTGCATTAGATTTGTAGTCTAGTTTCTAGAAAATTTGGATGGCTCCTAAGGATATCAAGAAGAAAACATTGATCACTAAAACTGGGTTGTATGACTGGACAGTCATGCCATTCGGTTTTAAAAATGCAACCAACATTTTTACCAAGACAATGTTAGAGGTTTTTAAAGATTTGGGAGACAAATTCCTAAAGGTATTTGTTGATGATATCAATATACACAATGAAAGTTGGGAGGAACATCTTCAACATTTGGAGGTTGTGTTTTTCAAGCTCAAGGAAGTTAACCTAAAATTGAACCCAAATAAATGTTGTTTTGTTGCAAAAAGTATTAACTTTTTGGGCCATGTGGTTGGTAAGGAAGGCACCAAATTAGATTCGGGCAAAATTGAGGCAATTTTGCATTTTCCAGAGCCAAAGACAGTCACAAACATTAGGTCTTTCTTGGGCCTAATTGGGTATTACCCAAAATTTTGTTCGAAGATATTCATGACTGGTTGCTCCACTATTTGAATTGACAAAAAAAGACGTTGACTTTGTATGGAATGTGGGTTGTCAACAAGCGTTTCAGGCGCTAAAGGGAACACTGGTTGATGTGCTTATACTTATACGACCTGATTTCAAGAAACCATTTTGTCTTAATGTGGACTGGTCACCAAAAGGTGTTGGAACCATATTATCACAAAAGGAAGGCAAGCTTGAGAAGGTGGTGGCCTATGCCAGCAAGAGTTTAGGCCCGAAGAAAGTTTCACCTCATGGAGGGGCAATGCTACGCACTTATTTGGGGCATTGTGCATTTTAAGCAATACCTACATAGGACCCATTTCATTTTACGAACATATCCCAAACCACTTGAATGGTTGGCAATAGTATCAGATGCAAATGGTAGGAAAGGTAGGTGGATTAATATGTTGCAGGACTTCAATTTCAAAATATTACACAGGCCAAGGCTCAAACATGCAAATGTTGATGCATTACATAGAAATCCAATGGGACCAGCCACGGATGATGATGATTTCAATGAAGAAAGCTAGGATATTGGAAGTATACAAACTCACACAATTGGGGCAAAAGATGAGATCCTCTTTGTTCAGATTGGCAAGGGTTCAAAATGGTTCGGTTTTAGGAGACAAGAAAAAAGGCTTTTACAAATCATGAATGTTGTTTTGGCATCAATCACCGGCGTTATGCCAAAAGTCATCAGCTTTATATGCTTGATGTTATACTAAAGGATGATCAACAAAACGAGCTAGCTCCACATGTTGAGGATAATGTGGTAGCATATACAAAAGGAGGTGAGATTATGAGGGATAATGATGTGAGATAGGCACTTAAGAGAAGGAGACCTCAATGCTATGACAAACAACAACAATTGGAGCTAGTATTGGCAACCCAATAACTGTTTGAATATGGTGAACATGGCTTGATTTCTACAAATTCTGATGAAGAGGAGAAGTGTTAGACAAACACAAAGGACAATGACATCTAAAAGGACATAACTTGCATGAAATTGTTACATGAAAGGACATTACCAGACATTGTTGATTTTGAGGAATGCAAGAGAATAAGGAAGAAGACATTGAAGTATCATTGGCAGGATCAAAGACTTTACTTTAAGGGGTTGTTTATGCTAAGGCCAAAAGACTGAATGGGATTGATAATCCAAATGCATGAAGATTAGGGGCATTTTGGAAAATAAAGAACATTAACTGAAGTCTGTAGGAGGTACTTCTAGCATAATAAGACAACAATGTCAAAATGGTTATAAAGTTGTGCCAATAGTGCCAAATGGTGAGGAATGACGCGCTCCCAAGTCCCAAGTTAGTCCCAAATTGGGATTAAGTCACTCAAATTGCGGAATTTCTAGACTCGGGGCACGTTCCCAATTTCCAGCAGTAAAGGGGGTGAGAGGGGCGTGCTGAAAGTTCTGGGATAGACTAGGAAGAGGGACAAGCTTACTCAATTACACGGTCTTGCATCCAAATCCAACCAACAAGTTGGTTAGAACTCATTCTGCACCCTTTTAGTGTTGAGACAAGCCACGGGCTACCTTGGATTCACTTGACTCATCACGACCCGGACTCGAGGGAAGCCACCACCTTCCCCCATATAATATTATCTGCAGCTCTCCGCCGCACTTGCATCCAAATGGCTCTTTTTCCCGGGACTCCCAAAGTGGAGCCCCGAAACTGTCCTAGTTTGGACTCTCGAGACTTTGGACGCTCATAACTCCTTGCCCCGAACTCGGATCGGGACAAGGTTTAAACCAAAGTTGTAGTTGTCCTCAAGAGCTTTCCAATGGTGTGTTGCACTTCACCTACACGCACCGAAACCGGTTCGATTCCTGACTTTTAGTGGTCGGGAGTCAAATTACCAGTTTGACTCCTGGCCCTTCTTTTGAACATAACTTGTGATGTAGATGTCCAAATGGCTCATGCGAGTCCATTTTGGACATCTACACTTCAAGACCTTTCCAACGGTATAAGGAACGCCTCAATGTGACGTGTTTTGACCCCTGCAATTGCACTTTGAGTTTTTGGGAGTCCCAAAGGACTCCCAAGTCCCATTTTCAGGAGTGTGAGTGGCGACCTCACACTTCCTTCAAAGTGGGGTTACGACAAGGAAGGTGGGTAGTATCCACTCTGAAGATGAGGAGCTGAAGAATATACCAATTTGTGAACTATTTTATAGGATTGCCATGGACATTGTAGGACCATTACCTAAAACTAGGTCAGGAAACAAATATATTATAATGGCCATCGACCATTATTCAAAATGGTGCGAGGCAAAATCAATTACTAATCATGGTGCTAATATTGAAGCTAGATTTATGGAGGATAATGGGCAGCAGAGTTTGATGTCATGTGTAAAGACTATGGGATTCACCATCAACATACAACACCTCAATGGCCACAATGTAATGGGATGGCTGAATGTCTAATTAAGACTATTAAACATGGCATCACAGTGCTATCTACAACACCCGAAAATGCAGACTGTTGGGATGAGCAACTAGCTAAAGTGATGTTTGGATATAGATGCGGGATTCAGACTGGCATTAAGTTTTCCCCTTTTATGATACTGACTGGGCGCACACCACGCCTTAAGGTTGACAACTACCCTGACTGTCATGGTTGATGACATTGTTGATGTAGAAACTACTGCAAAACAATTTTTACAAAAGACGAAGTTGATAGCAAACATCCATGATAATGTTCTACTCAATGTAGAACAAGCACAACAAAAGGAAAAGAGGACCTATGCTTTTAGAAGAGGGAAGAAAATCTTTGAAGGGGTGGTTGCTGGACAGATAATGGTTAAGATGAAAAACTAAGAAAGAAAAAGGCTTTAACTTCCAGCTGGGAAAGTCCATACTAGTTTATTGCACATGCAATTAGAAATCTTAATTTTGAAGAAGGCAACAGAATATACATCATTAAAAATGTCGATGGAAATCAGTGGGAAAGATCTCGCATGGATCTACAAATTTATCATGTTCTACAAGATTGAAGAAGCTGAGGGACTCAACTTTTTAAGGAAGGGAGGGGTTACATATGTGACCAAATAGGAAATCATTGGACTTCTCTAGTGTGAACACTAGTTTGTTTTAAAGTTTAGGTTTTGTTTTGAACAGTTGTCAATTTTCTTCATGTAGGCGGCGAAGTTTATATCATCATTGTTTGTTAGTGGTTGTGAGTAGGAAATTTTGTTGTTTGTGTGTTATGTGAAACATGTTGGCAACAGATGATGGGTGGCCAAGGGCTCTTCAAGCACGTAAAGGAAATGGGAATAGGACGCTACTGGACAAATATAATAAGGGGAGTTCAAAGGCAAAGGAAGACAAGTCTGTGGTTTTTGGGTTGCATCTATATAGAATCAAGAGCTTGCATAAATGAGTAGTTGTTATTTGGTTTCCATTGCGCTAATAGCTACATCATGGCAGGCTTTATGTTATTACTAGTGTTAGGCTTTATAACATTAGTAGAAAAACCCCATTTTTCAACTTGTCTTAGGCAATTAAAAATGTCTTTTGCGATTATTTTTGTCTTTTAGTTGCCTAAGACAAGTCGAAAAATGGGGTTTTTCTACTAGTGTAATGGATTGATGCTAAGGGTTGATGATGCATAAAGGAGGTTTGAGCTATAAAATTAAGAGCATGTAGAGGGAATGCATTTGTATGGGACCTTGTTGGAACCGTTCTTGAAGTAGCGCATATGTGATGAGTTAAAGCTAGAAACCTTAGAAGGTACCCTTGGGTTGGGCAGAATGTGGGTACGGAATGGGAAAGGTTACAGAAAATATCCATATACCCATATTCTAAACATAATTCAATTTTTCCCAAGTTGTTGCAAGCCAACTTGGCACATGTTGTTCATCCTTAGTTCACAACTAAAAGTCATCTTGTTTGTAGAACTAAGCCAAATATCTTTCTGCATTATCTCATAAGGTAGAGGGATGGATTAATAGTTCATAATCGACCAAATGAACATAGAGGGTTCTGACCTCAAGCCAAATCCCACTAATTCATGCACTCACAGTATGTGGAATTGTTCCTAGTAATAGTTTGATAGATACTAATATAGAGATCTAGAAAGGGACTACTAGGTATGTGCTACTTGGAGTTTCATATGGGTATAGAATTTTATGCTTTGTTAGGACAATAGCACCAATGTGTTGTAATAGTGCTTGAATGGCAAGATATAAGTTGCAAACATCGCACATACAAAGTTTGGATTTGTGATGGGGAGATATTCCTCATACCCCTTTCTTTTGTTTACAACATAACTTGGGTTGGGACTCTCAAAATTAAAATGTTTTCCTTGGCCTTTGTAGACATGTAAAAAACATTGGTGTAAAAAGAGATTTTAAAAAAAAACCTTTGTGGTGGGTGATGGAATGGTACAAGAAAAATGAAACAAAGAAAACATGTTTGCATGTGGATTGGGCCTTATAAAGCTCAAAAACAGTAAAATTCAAAATTTGAAATTCATATGGGGGCTTTAAGGGCATAATTGCTACAAATTAACACGAGAGAAAAAAATAGGTATATTGGACATGACAAAACTTACATGCATTTAATCTTCAAACAATTAGGCCTTTACGCATTAACTAAAATGAATGCGCTTCATGAGAGATGCAAACCACAAAGAAACTTGACCAAAAAAATTTAGGAAATTGGGCACTATGGAACTTTTCTATGTTTAATGTTTAGGTGAATTGGCCTATACAATTTAACTAAATTAAATCGCTTTAGGAGAGATCCAAACCACAAAAAATTTGACAGAAACAAAACAAACAAATATTGGACATGGTGGATTTTTATGTTTAATTTTCAAGCAAATCAACCTTTCTAATATCTCAAAATTTGATGTGTTTCAAGACATATATTTTGCATTAAGTTTTTTATTGAACTAATTTTTGATAGTGTGATGTGCTTCAAGAGAGGTGCTTTGGGAGGTCACAACTTGTTTCAAGAGCATTGTAGCAAAAATGGGTTTAGATGAACAAGTTGAAACAACCCACAAACCTTTTGACACAAGACAACCATGACATGGCATAAGCATAAACACCTTACACACATGAAATTCGATACATCAATAAAATGCAAAAATGAAAGGAGGTTCAATTCTATACCTTTGAGTTAATTTTCTCCCTTGTGTTTGCATGACACCATTGATGACTTTTTCAAATCCATTGGCCCTAAACCTTTTAAAGACTTCCCATGCCTTTATTTTTTATCACCAAGTGGGGAATTTTTTTGCCAAAAAACATATAAAATGTGAATCTTCGATAAACTTGAGGATTTCAAATACATGAGGACAAGGTGTGTTGTGAGGTATTTTCTTTCTCGACCAATGTTGAAAGCTACATTCGCATCATGGCACCATTACTAAGTTGAAAATGCATTGTAGCAAAGGGTGGTGAAGAATTATCTTCCTTTTAACAATTTGGGGATGTTGAGTTCAAGTACATTAATTTGAGCTCTAGCTTTGTACACAAGGGTGTAACTATTTGCACACTCGATTGCAAAAAAATAAATCATGTTTGGTAACTGTCATAAGGCCTTGCGTCCATGACCTTTAATTTGTCCACCCAAAACACAATTAAGCACATATATGTTATGGCACCTAGGTGTTGACAAAGTGCACTCGCATCCCAATGCCATAGCTCAAGCAAACTTGCAATGCAACAACAACAATGAGGAGTTTAAGAAAACAAATTCCTCTTCCTCCTCAAAACCCTAAATTTTAAAAAGAAGTTTTAAGTTGTTTTCTTGCTTTAAATTAAAATCTTATTGGTGACTAACTCATGAATCACCATAGTTATTGGAACCAACCTATCAATATGGCCATGATAGTGGAAGAATGAAGCTTTGAAAAAACCTCTTGAGTTTCTTTTAACACATTTTTAGCACATTTTTAAAAGAGCCTCCGAGGGTGTGAACATTTAATTTTGATGGCAATGTTGAAACTTATAAATGTGTCAATAAGTGATGGCAATTTTTGTAATGGTGTTAGTAGGCAATGGTGAGTATTAACTTGTGTGACATCAATGGTAATTCTAGCAAAGTGTTAGGTCGAACACAAAATTCTATCCATGGAGCAAATGGGGTTCAAATTGGCAATAAACATGAATTATGAAACTATGAACTTCTAAGCATGGAAATGAAATTTGAAAAGTAAGGTGATCACATTAATCCTTTGATGATTTTTCCTAGGATTTCTAGAACTATATACCTATAACTTTTAGTAAAGTTTAAATCCTAGATTATAGCCTCTAGTTTAGACTATGGTCCCCACCATAGGCCATATACCAAATTGTAGACCTTTCATTAGTGACCCTTAAATAACATAGAATCCTAGCTTTTGGTCCTTTTCATCTTCTTCCCCTTTGAAGGCTTAGGAATTGGCTTTGGAGCCTTTTTGTTAATGGGGCCTCTTGTTTAGTGCAATGTCTCCTTTTTAGCTATGGAACCCTATTTTTGCAACATGGTATGGGTTGTGATCAAAGCCGTCATTAGGCTATTTTCTTGTTTGGCGAGCATGGTCCCATAGACCTTTTTTTAATCCTTTTGTTTTTGCCTTTTAGCTTAGGCTTATGTTTTGGCTTTGGACCCCCTTGGAGTTTTCCATTTGGGTCTTCCTTGGCCTGGTTTGTATGTGTGCACCCCTTGGCTTTGAGGTGAAGTGTGCAATTATCTTTTCAGCTTCCCCTAAATTGTTTGGTTCATGATTGTGGCCCATTTGAAGTTAGTGCAAAAGCTCTTTCCCTTAGATGTGGTGGCTTGTTTTTCACTTCATGGAATTTGTAGAAAGGGATCAAATTAGTTTTAGGAGATCATTTGAAATACATTGCATGACCATTCCTTCTCTAACATCATTTTCGACATGGCTTTTAATTCACATTGTGCACACTTAAGGTCCTATGCAAGCCCGAGGGTGGGTGCATGGTTCTTTGCTCACTTGGTCATTCCATTTTTTTGTTTGTTCTTCAATGTTTTCTCCTATGTGTTTTGAATTAAGTTGGGTTTTGCTCATCCTTTAGCTTTTGGGTTAACTCATAACATTTGTGGTTAACTTCTAGATCCAATAAGGACTCACCTTTTTCATTATTCCCATGGGGGGGAATGGACTACCTCCCATGATGTCGTTTAGGATGACTTCACTTCCATCATGAAAGATGTGGGGTTTCATGTTTTGTGTGAACAAATTAATGTCTTTTTTCCACTTTCACTTTAGTCTTCTTGCTAGTGGGTTGATATCATGGTATTAGCTAATGACATTTGCACCTTGGCTGATGTGGTTATTGTTGATCCTATTTGAATAAATTTGGTTTCATGTGTTATTTCATCTTGTGGGGTGGCCATGATGGTGGCAGCTTAGGCAAAGGAAGGACTTTATCATATCAACATTTAATAAATGTGTTTTTCCTCTTTGTCATCGAAGATTTTAGTTATTCACATTAACAAACGAATGATTTTGTTCATCAATGTGCTAACATGGCATGATCAACAAGGGGCATTGATGGTCGTCCTTTGTTAATTTTATGTGCTTTCTATAGGTAGAGGGTGTTAGTAGCTTTGTAAAGAGCTCATGCCACCTCTATTTTGAAGTGTGTTGTTGTTTTGGGTTCTTCTTGGCTTATTGTTTTCCAAGTTTTCCATCTTTGTCTTTTTAAAATATGTTTCTTGTGACGAGTGGGGGGAGGGGGGGGGGTGGTTGAAATATAATTTGTTCCTACACCCTTTTGTGACCCACTTTGAGTTTTTTTTTGGTTCGGACTTGGGTCCTTTCTCTTTGTTGGTTTTGTCTTATAAAGGCATTGTGGGAACACCTTTTGAGTGGGTATAAAGGTCGAAACATCAAAAGTTGGCTGAATAGATAAGGTTATAGGTTTACATGTAAATTTTCTATTGGCCCGAGCTAATGGATGGGCATGTGTAAATTTTGGGTGTAGCCATCCAATTGATGGGTTGTTTTGAAATCTACCCATCTATTTGTTGGTTTTCTTTTCAAAATATGAATGTTGGGTGACTCATTTAACCAATTCTCTATATCATTTTATTCTTTTTGGGTTGTCACTTGCCTTTTTGTATCACAAGGTTTCATATCACTATGAAATGTAAAAAAAATTCATATGACTAATTTTTTGAACGAAATTTGTTTGATAAATATACAAATAGTTTGTTTTAATTCCTTTAAATCTTATTAAAACGAGATTTGAAATTTTATGCAAGAATTGATTAACATAAAACATGTAAATTTTAAAATAAAAATAAATAAATATATATATATAGTTTTAAACCTTCAATATAGTTTTGATGAAGATTTAATAACAAAAATCATGATGAAATTGATTTTTTTTGTATTATTGTTGTATTTTATATATGTTATAAAAAGTTATTATTGCCCTAAGATAATAGATATACATGTATGATTTTAGGTTTTACCAAGAATGCATGGGGCAAACACAATTAGTTTATAAAGTTGGGTGGCGATACAATGGGGTTTATAGGTGAAAATTTAAGGAGAGCAAAAGGGTCAAGGTTTTTTTCTTTTTTTTCCCTCTCACATGGGTTTTTTTTTTATATTATAAGGTTTCAATAGGTATAAGGAGTGGATAATTCAATTAGATTGAAAGAATTACAAGTTGTAAATGGAACTTTAAGAAAAGGGGACAAGGGGTTAAGGATTCTTTCTTTTTCAAAAAGGTTTTTTTTGGGTGAGGAAGGGAGGATATGGTAATTCCACCCCTTTCCAAAGGAGGTTTCTTTTAAGGGATTGGGATAGGTGATTTTTTTTGGGGATGGGGATTAACCCAAAGGGTTATTTATTGGGTGGCATGGGAGGGAAAGTTTGGTTTTTTATTAAAAAGCATGAAGGTGGGGTTTTTAAAAATTTTCCAAGGAATTATTCTTTTGGTGGTGTGGGATGGGGTGTTTGGAGAAGCAGATGGGTTTTGTTTTTTTTTTTTGGGTGATATGGTGACTCAATGAAGATTTTTTCTCGAGAAAATATTTTATAAATATTAATTTCTTTTTTTGGGGAATGAAAAGATTTCAACAAAAAAAATTCATTTAAAATTTTAACTAAAAGAATAAAAAAAAATGTTTAAAATTGAACACTTAATACATTTAACCAGAAAAGGATTTTTTTGTACTTTTTGTGTTTAAATTTTTATGTACATAATTACAAAGTTGACATTTAACAAATAATAATAATATATTTAAGTGAAATGAAAATATTGGTTAAATAGTAGAGAAAAAATTAAGGTTTATGTATTAACATATTTCAAATCTAAGTTGAGATATTTAAAGTTCTAGTGTAAAAATGAAGTGCATAATTCAAATTCATAAGATGCCAAGGGTATTGATGTCTTATTCATTATTAGACCACAATTTAACTGCCAAACCATGGTTCATCAATATCTATGGTTAGTGATAGATATTAACCATAATCAAAGTTACTGAAAATCAATAACTAAAATTTATGTCAAGGGTATTGATGTCTTGTTCATTGTTAGACCATAATTTAGTTGCCAACCTGGATATGATCTTTTATTGTTAAGTTGAAACTGACCATAATCAAAATTACTTAAAATCAATATAAAGTAAAAAAAAGGTTTAGGATTAGGTTCAGAATTAAATTTAGGGTTTAAGTCCCCATATAAATATAACATTGTATGTTTGTTGTCTTTATTTCTTCACAATAATAATAATGTGTTTAGTTTAAGCTTTCACCATTCGTTGATTATTTTGTTGTTTCTTATGCAAGTTTGTGTTTTTGCAAATGTATGTTTTGTCATGTGTTTTTGCAATTTTTAGTTTTGCCAAATGTTATTTCATTTGTTTGTTGTCAAATTCATTTGGGTAATTTCATTTTTCCTTTTTTTACACAATGGTTGTTGTTCAAGTGAAGGAAACTAGATTAGTTGTTGTGGTGGATAATTTGGATTTCAGAATTAGAGATGTTGCATTTGAGGCAAAGGCGTTCAATAGGTATGGCACTTTTGATCAAATTGCAAATAGGAACATGGAAGATTTAGGCTATGCATATTTACATTGTGATTTGTTGAATAGGGCAGCTCTAACCATAATCATTTTGAGGGTGAAATCAACTTATATAGAAATGCATGAATAACAATTGCAAAAATGCATGTTTGTGAGGGTGGAAAATTTTGGCACTAAGTCAAAGTTTAAAAGAGGTTTTGAAAAAGGTGACATGCATGTTGTCATCACAATTGAGTCGATAACCATTGTGTCATCAATTCCTGCATTCCAATTTGAATTAATTTCAATGTTTTTTCACATGGATTCTTGAGAATTCAAAAGTTCTATTCAGAGTTGGAAGTTTGTTATAATTTTTATCATCATCATTGGTGTAAAGGGAGTAAGGAATAACAAAGGTGAAAAAAAATTGTTGATTATAGATGAAAAAGGTGAATTTGACCAAGACATTTTTGTTGTTAGTAACAATTTTAGAACAAAATATGAAAAAAATTCTTGAAGCGTGCAATGGAGGCCATTATGGAATGGTTTTAATCAAGAATATGACAACAACAACGAAAGGAGATCGAAATTTGAGGGTAAAACATTACACAAGTTTAACAAAGGTTGTGGATGAAACTATTCAAGTTCATCTTTTGCAGTTGCACATGAAATTATTAAGTGTTAAATCTACATTCAAAAAGGTAAATTCTTATCCTTTCCTTTGCATCATTTCCCCCCCCAATTTTACACATAAAACATCAAACATAACTTAATTTCATTTCATGATCAATTATAAAATTTGCTTTTGGGTTTTTTTTTTTCCATTAGATGTTCAAACCTAAATTGTGAGGGATGACTTGGTGACCCTTACGTTGTTTTTTTTCGGAGACCTGGTTGCCATTTAATAGTTCAACGTTGGATTGTGAAGGACGACCTATTGGCGATTAAATCTCCAAACAAACAAAAAAAATGATCTGGTGGCCATTAGATCCCTTGACTTCATGGTCTACAAGGGATGACTTAGTGGCCATTAGGTCTCCAAGTGAGAGGGGAAAAAAAGGATATGGTGGCCACTAGATGATTGCAATTTAACAAAGGACAACCTAGTGGCCACTAGGTCTCCAAGCAAGGAAGGAAAAAAGTGAGTTAATGGCCACCAAATCGTCTTTTGCAATTTAATGTGGAACGATCTAATGGACACCAAGCCTCCAAGTGAACAAAAAAAATATATAAATTAAATATGGTGGCCACCAAGTCATCCCTTGCAATCTAGGTTCAAACTATTTTTTTCTTTTTTTTTCCTACTTAGATAGTAAGGAGATTCGGGTGCCCAATCCAATTATCCACTTTTTAAGGAATTTTTTTTCGTTTAGAAGAAAAGACCCAAATCTAATGTAAAAATAAAAATAAAAGCAACCATTTGATTCTTTCGTCCTTGAGGAGAGGAGAACCGGGTGGCCACATAATTTTCTTTATTAAAATGATGTATAGAAAATAAAACTACATTAAGATGACTTTTCTTTATTAGAATTATCTAAAGAACAAAAATCCATGTTCTATTGCATACTAGACATAGAGTAGAATGTTGTTACTAAAAGTGATTTTTTTATTTTTATATAATCAAGTGGAATTCTTTTTTTGGTAAAGAATATGGGATAAAAAGTTGGGAATGTGTTTGTTCAAAGAAGAACATATTGTTATTTTAATATGGTAAGTAGAAAAGGATGTGAAAAAACCTTTGTAAATAAAGTTTTATTATTTTTTTCACATTGGTGAATAGCCTTGGAACATTAAAAAGATTTTGTAACCCCATTCTTGATGCATCTATTGTCACAAAAATCATTGGAGTTGGTTAAAAAATTAACAAGATATGGCTTATGGAAATGAAAGAGGTGAAAATGTAAGGTTTAAGCATAAAAAAACCAATTTTTATTTTAAAATTTAAAATACAAATATGTTGGTCTAATGTTTTTTCATTTCAAAGACCATTTGTAAAGCTTTAAATTTCACACGCATAGCTTTTTAAATCACTCAAAATGAATAACAAACAAAGAGATATATGGTTTGAAAAAAATTGGGTATAATGGTTTTTTTCATGCTTGAATGACCTTTTCTTCTTAATATTTCTTTTGTTGTTATTGACTTTTAATTTTCTTCTTTGTCTTTTTTTAGGTATTAATTATTTAAATTATTATGTTTTCATAACATCTTTTATTATGAACTTCTTATGTATTTCATTCTTTTTGTTTACATATTATGTGTATGTGTGTATATGGTTTTGTTCTTTTTTCAATTGATCTACCTTTTTTTCACATTTTCCTATGTTTATGTTTATGTTCATTTTCATTTACCTTTTCATTTGAACATATTGTCTTTTTTCCCCAAGTGACTAGAGTGTTGTCCATAACTAGCCTTGTTGCGCTTCCATTTTAAAAAGTGTGTGGAAATTGTCATGTAACAGATGTCATCATTTCTCCAATAGGTGGTGTTTATTGTAACGCTTGTTGTTCAAGATCAATGATTCAAAAATTAGGCTTTCTTCGTGGTTCCATTACAACCAATGATGAACCTATTTATTGACTATTGAGGGCAAATGGCTTGAAGTAATTGTGCATATGACAAATTTTGAATTCTTGGATTTGCCTTATCCAAAACAAGTTCAACTCTTCATTTCAATTCACATTCATGGTAAATTTTGCTTGTCGACCACATCTACCCTTGTTGGTTTTCAAGATGACATCCAACAATTTATCCCATAAACAAAAATCAGTTTGAAGGGTGAATCATTTGTTATTCTTTCGATAATTATTCCTAATGGTAATGTTCGATGGAATATGAAATGCAAGTTTGATTTTGTTGAATCAAAATCAATTTCTAAATAAAAACCCTTTTAGACATTAAAGTTGTCAATAGTTTTTATGTGACCTTTTTATAATTAGCTTTAGTATATGAATAATCTATATTTGTGAAAACTCCCTATATCAAAATTTTGGTTTATATAACCCATATTATATAATCACTTTCATAGTTTTTTTTGAGGAAAAGGAAAGTTTTCACACATTAATTTTTGTCAAGTGCTGAAAATAATTTAAATGCAACATTTTATATGTGTAGCAATTTTTTAGTGAAAACATTTTTTTCAATGGAAGCAATTTTTTCAATACAAGTACTTTTTCAATGTAAATAATTTTTCGATGCAAGTAGTTTTTTCAATGAAAGCAAATCTTTAATGCAAGAAGTTTTTTTTCATGAAAATAGTTTTTCAATGCAAACAATGTTTTTCATGAACATAATTTTTCAATGCAAGTAGGTTTTTTTAATGAAAGCAATTTTTCAATGCAAGCAATTTTTTTAATGAAAATATATTTTCAATGCAAAGAATTTTCCAAAAACATTTAAAAGTAAATAGTCTTAAATGAGTCATTGATTTTATCTTTTTTGAATGTGTTTATGTGGGAAACATGTTTTTGTTTATATAAATTATCCATTAAATTGAAGATAATAATAATGGAACCACCTTCATTATATTTTTGTTGATTCATCATTTGAACATGTATTGCATTCATATGGCCTTCATTTAGTTTCAACATACAATTATGAAATAAAAAATTATCTTTTTGATTCTATATCTTATTTATTGGATAATCATTTATCATTTCTTGAATTGAGGCAAAATAACCATGACACATTTAAATCAATGTTTATTATTGAATACAAAAAAAACTCAACAATGTCATATTTGAGAATTAAATCAAAGTTTTTTGGTTTGATTTGCATCAAGGCATGGTCACAAATGAACCTCAATATGTGACAAAAATGGCATTAAGTGTTAGTATGGGAGGTTTGTGGGGAGATTTCACTGCAATATTTTGGATAATTGAATATTTACAAAGGCCAATTTACATTTGGAATAAAATATCAAAACCCATTATGTCTCAATGTGACATGAATTTTCAATCTATTCCCTTACATATAACATGTATAGTTATCAACATTTTAAACCAATTCAATATGTTAATGGTTTATCGTTTTAGTTCCCCTTATCAAAGTTTTAAAAAATCCCAAAATTCAAATGGAACACTCCCATTTGATTGTTGAGCCTAATGTAACACAAAAAAATATATATATATATTTTGATTGGGCATCTTATAACAACAATATTTTTGAATTATTGGAGGTTTGTCCAAATTTAACTTATTATGCAAAACATCCAAATTCATCAACATGTTTCCAAATATTAAAAGAACAAGATCACAAATTATGAATCACATGAAATATTTATATACTAAAAAATTACAAAAATATTTCATAAATGACAAAGTTCAATTGTCATATGTTCAATGCATTATAGAAGAAATTAAAGAACCAATTCTCACATAACAACTTCTTGCAAAACATGATATCTAATCAAATAAATAAATAAATATGTTAATATAAAGGAAAATACACATAAATCAATATACATTGACATTTATAAAAAAATAACTCAAGATGTTCCCATAAATCCATGTTTTGGTTGTGAAAACAACTCAAATGTTTTATAAATCGATTGTTAATACAACTTTCTATATACTTTCAAGTTCAAATAAAACTTAGTTCAACATCATACATATGTATAAGTTGTTTACATAATGTTAATGAAAATAAACCACCCGTATATCAAGTACCAAATAAAATTTCTAGAAACAAAATTATTCCATTAGTCCAAAAATTAACATAATTAAAAGAATGTCTTATTTCACCATGTCTTGTTTTTGTTCAAATTTATAAATTCCAAAGGCGTGGGTAATATAAGATGCATGGTAGTATTATTAACGTTTTTGCAAATGTGGATCAAATTCAATCAAGATTACCATGTTTACCACGTGATGGTGCAATAATAGGTGTGTTTTTTAAATGACATCTTGGATACAAATCACCTTATATGTCAAGAAATGTTTGTTCAAATATGGTGATGGTCATTTTACAAAATTTAATTGAAACACCATTATACAAATATTTTGAATCTTAGCATTCAACATTAATGGGCAAGTTTGTTTATTTTGCATATGAATTCAAAATCTCAAATTCTTACTCATAATAATGCATCATTTGATAATTTTGATTTTAACAATGAAAAAATACATTGTACATCAACAAATTTAATGATACATAATTTTTTAGATGCTCCAAAAATAATGGATTATGAAAATACTATATATTCTATTACCCTAAGTCAATATTTTCACCCTTTAGGTTTATTTAAAGATAAACATTTAGAAGAACTAGATTTTCCAACATTGTTCTATGGGCAATTTTGACAATTTAAAAAAAATAATTCATATCAACAAATACCTCAATGGGAATTACTCAAGAAATCTTGGGATTTTTCAACAAATATATCTAATCTTTTTTTTAAAGTTGCTAAAAATTCCATCCAAAAAGTCATAGGTTTTGGTTTGATGCAAATACAAAAAGGAAAACTATGTGGTAGAACTTTTAAAACTTATTAAGTATGAGATAAACCAAATTTAGATAATATCTTCAAATCATATTTAGGTTGTTGTGATTTGGAAGGTTTGCATAATTCACTTAATTATTTTAAAAGGTTGTGAAAAAAAAAAATTGTAATGATTTGACAACTTGGTCCTCCAACATTCTTTGTCATTTTTACATTTGTTAAAAGATTATGGGATTTTCTCATTAAATTTTACACACATTACATGCTTCAAAATTAAATTTCCCAAATAAAATAGAAGATTTCCAATTTGTTCATATAGTAGAATTAATATGAATTGACCTTGTCACATGTGCAAGATATTATGATCATAGAACATCTTGTTTTCACAAACTTATCACAATATATCATTTTTTTGGGGCTATATTTTTGACTTTTTTTCATCATTGAATTTTTAAATTGTGGGAGTGAACATGACCATGGACTTTAATGGATAAAAAATGCACCTATGTATGGAGTGCACACAAATGAAGAAATTGAAAAGTTTGTAGACATGTATATTTCTTGTGATGTATGATTGTTACCAAACCTATTACAAAATGCATAACAACATCAACACACATGTACATGAACACATGTGTTCATGTAAGAAAAAAAACCATGTTGTTTGTATATTTCATTACCCATTGCCTCCTATGCAGGAAACAAAAATTTTAGAACCTCCTCAAATGAATGAAAATTATCCATTTTCACAATAATACCTCCAAACATAAGCAAAAAAAAAATTCTAATTTTAAAAAAATGATGATATATCATTTTCTAAATATCTAAATTCTTTAAACCTTAATGAAAATACATATATATTAAGTGTGAAAAGTAAATTAACAAAATTGCACATTGTTTTAAGTGAACCCTTAAAAACATAAACAACAATGCATTTAGTATACTTGTTCTTCATTTGTGGTTTACAAATACAAATATTCAATTTATCTTGGACCCATATGTAGTTGCAACATATTGCGCATCACATATGACAAAAATAGATAAATCAGTAACATCAGAACTACATTCTATCATAAAAAAATGCATTGCAAATAATATAGATGCAAATACAAGAATTCAAAAGTTAAGTAATGTTTTTCTTCATGTTCAACAAACGGTTGTTCAACTTATTATTTACCTTGTGTTTTCTTTACCATTATATCATTCATCTTGAGCATTTCAATTCAGAATGAATTTTCCTTTTGAAGAATGTGTTTTTGTGTTAAAATCACAAGTTGCATTAAAGGAATTACAACTAAATTCAATTGATATGATGTGTTCATCGATATAAACAAATATATTAATCATCATAATCAATATGAATCATTGTCATTAGCAAAAATTAGTTTTTTTTATAACATTAAAAGAAATAAGAATTCAAAACATCACAAACCCAAAATTATTAGGTTTCTAAATTATAATAAATACAAATATGTTGAAAATTAATTGAGAAAACAACTTCTATTGTATTCACCATTTTGAAATTCAGAAAACTCCTAACTTGGAATTAATGTAACCTAGCATGATGCATATTGTCAACAACATGATGACATTTTAAAGATTAAATCTATTTTCAAGTACCAAATGCCATATCCAAATATAGAAGAAATGGATGATTCAATAGATTCAAAATCAAAACCATTACGTTCAATTAACATTTGGATTGACGATATAGATAATGAAGTAAATGATCCACATCCTACAATTCCTATAACAAACACAATCAATATTTAACACTATGATTTATGATTTGACTTTGTTATTTAATCATGTAATGGATCAAACCAAAAATCACAATTTTTAGATGATGAAAACTTCACAAAATCATCATATTCCATGACAATGGAAAAATTTGAATGTCATAGTTTACTTAAACAATTAAATGAAGAATATATATATTTGATGATGTTATGCATAGAAAACAATTATACCATGATATAATGATATGTTTATTTTTGACATGGCGTAAAACTTTTACATTGAAACACATAATTCAAAGATTATTATGATTATACAATAGAGACATATTTTTTGACTTAACAAAAACCAAGGCTTTACTTATGGCATTAATAGGTAAATTGCCTTTAATATTGATGGTTTAATAATACATTTAACATTAAACACACTTGTCCAATAATCCTTATCTAATTTACCAAACTTATCATTAGATTCATTAAATAGGTTTATATGTCGATATGAACAATTACAACTTGTTGTGATAGATGAAATCATTTGTTGGTGCTATAATGTTTAATGTTATAGATAATATGTTAAGATCCATAAAACACATTCAAATTTTTTTTTGGTGGTGTTGATGTTATCATGACAAATGATTTTTATTAAGCACCCCCAATGAAAGATAATTGGATTTTTCAAAATATCGAAGATAATGTTAATGCACTAGCACCAAATTTTTGGCAAATGTATGTCCAATGTTATGAACTAAATAAAGTTATGCGACTGTTTATACAAACTATGAACAAATTTTGTACGGTAACAAAAAATACAAAGGATATTGAATTTATAAATTCAATTTGTAATTGACAACTAGCCAAGGATTTTACTATTTTATATTTATTTTATACAAATAAACTTGTGCAAAAACACAATGAAAATGTGTTCATTAACACATTAGGTCCCATGTTATTTTCAAAGCAATGGACATCAACCATCAATCATGCCCACCATCTTACAAACTTTCAAATGATCTAGGTAAAATTACAGGTTTGCATTTTATAATTAATATAAATATATATATGTTGGTTGAATTATGTGTTGGTAACTATGCAACATTTAATGGTTTTGTGAATGGAGCTAATGACATTTTTAAAGCATCAACAACATATTGTGAAAAAATCATTATATGGATAATGTTTCAAAATTTTAAAATTGAAACATTAACAAGAGAAAAATATAATCAACCCTACAACAACTTTGAATCAAAATGGACACCAATTGAACTTGTCATCAAAGATATAAGAGTTGGTAAATCCCAATCATTTATCATAACAAGGATTCATGTTCAATTTTTACATTCCTAAACAATCTTCAAACTATAATTCAACAATCTCCTTAACATTGTCTAATCATCATTATGGGAAATTTTAATGTTGACATTATAAAAGACAATAACCGACTAAAAAATAAACACGAATTATTATGTTTCATGGATAAATTCCCATTAAAATCACAAGTTAATGAAAACACCACAAAAGTTGGATCTCAATCAGACCATATATGGGCAAATGTCTTTGGAAATGAATGCAAATTTGGTGTAATAAAAGCATATTGGTCAAATTTTCACAAACTGATTTATTTTGCATTCCAATTACTAAACACACTTCCAATGTATAACAAAAAACCATTAATGTCACAATTTATTTAAAGTGTAATGTTTGTGAAAATATGCATGTAAATGTTGCATTTTCCACCTAATTATTTACTCCCAAAATTTTGGCACCTGGTGGCTTGAAATTTCATTTTTACATTTTTTTCCATGGACCATGTGCAATTTTTTTTTATAAATATCAATACCAAGACAAATTTTTTTTGAAGGATTGTTCCATCCACACATACACCCATCAAACATCATAACAACACACCTTTCATGGAAAACCTAAACCCAAAATCCAACAAAAAATAAAAACAAAATGTCAAATTCTCAAACTTCAAAATGAAAATGAGAGCAAAAAAATAATCTTTTCATGTAAATTATATCCATTCAATATTGATGTTTATTTCAAACAATGAAATGTGTCATGCACATTGCTAAAAATTGTCTACATTATTTTCTTAAACAATATAATTATTCATAACTTTATATTCATTTGTATGGTTAAAGAAAAGACAATGGAATTATGGTTTCAATTTCTAAACATGTACCATGAATTATAAGATGGTTAAAAAACTTTATTTTTTAATACACATGTGAATTTTTTTATAATGATCTTTCATAAAGCCAACAAACTTTCATCCAATATAACTTCAGTTCATAGGAGAACATTAAATGTAATACCTTATTTTCAGGACAGAGCCTCTCTTGGCATAGCTGCTTGTTCTTTCTACCCCCCCTTGTTGGGTGCTTTGTTTAATGGACTTTGCCAGGGTTTCATCAATTCCTCACACACACACACACACACACATTCAAGGATGCTACATCTATGGAGAGAGATGATACATCATTGGAGAGTTGAGTTACTCACTCTAAAGGAATCAACAATGAGAAAAATCCTCCTCCTTGGCCAAGACTGGAGCCAAATGGAAAATAATAGAAAAGAAAGGATTTTGGTTATTAAAAAGAGTGAAGATAAACTAGACAAAAAAGGGTAGGTAGGTAATTGACACCAACAACTATTTTATGATTCTTCATGGCTGGTGTGACTCAGCACCCACAAACACACCACCCTGTTTTCCCATTTGGAGGCCATCCAGTTGGAAGAACCCCAATTTTAGAACTCTTGAGACGCCTTAGCTAAGGAACAAGAACAACCCCATGAAAAACAAGGGGGTGTTTCGCACTGTGGCCTTGTCATTTACATTAAAAGGTATCTTCAGGCAAAAGAAGAATGTTGAAAACTCAAATATTTCACCATGCAAAAATGTAATCTTCAAACAATCCTCTAAAAGAAACCAAAATCCTTCAAGATATTATTATTATAACTAATCTCAAGTTTCAACACAAGCAAAAATATCAGCTTTCAAAAAACCCTCTTATAAATATAGACCTATTATTATTACCTGGGGGCCAAAATCCATTAAGCTACTATGATACTCTATAATGAATCTAAACACAATATCCTTGCCTTCTTGGTAGTAGGCAAGGCCAAAAAAGTGTCTTGTTCACCCACCATCCATCATCGATGGTGGTGAAATTCATGGGTGCCTGGTTCACTCTTGCAATTCTTCTCTCAGTTTTCTAACTCTTTTAGTTTTGGACTAGGTAACCAACCAGCGAGAGGATGCTGGTTACTGGAAATAACCAAGGTAGGTGCAGGAGGCCCGAAGTTATTTCTGGTAACCAGTGTCCTCAGGTTGGTTACCAGACATAACTTTCTGTTTCGAGGTTTTGAAAATGACCTCGTAAACCTCATGTGAGTGAATGAACGATTTCATAACCTTCTTGTAGATGGATGAAATAAACTATAAACCCTCATATGAGTGGATGAAAAGTTGCTAGCCTTTTTTTTTTCACAAATGGATGAAAAAAAAAAAACCTTTGTCTCCATGGACAAAAATCCATAACCATTCTCTGTCCACATGCTGTATGCAAGGGAAACAAGGGGTGTGGCACACTGTGGCCTTGCCATTTAGGTTAAAAACATTTTAAGGCAAAAGAAGAATTATGGAAATTCAAGTATTTCACCATGCAAAAATACAATCTTCAAAAAGATCCTCTAAAAGAAGCCAGAACCCTTCGAAATATCCTAACTTTATAACTAATCTCAAGGTTCAACACAAGCCAAAATATCAGCTTTCAAAAATCCTCATATAGAAAAAGACCTATTATTATTACCAAGGGGCCAAAATCCCTGAAGCTACTATACTCTACAATGAATCTAAACACAATATCCTTGCCTTGGTAGGCAAGGCCAACAAAAGAAAAAGAGGGAGAGGTTATATGCATTGTGAGAGATGAGGGGAGGGCCAATCAGAAGCTTGAAAACCTGTGAACAGAAGCAGAAGGTTATGTAGTAGTACATAAATACCCAACCATGTGAGGAAATCCTCCTCTTCAGCCAAGACTCAAGCCAAGGGAGAAAAAGAAGAAGAAGAAGAAGAGGGGTAGGTTGGTAGGTTTAAAAAAAAAAAAGGTGTAGGTAGGTAATCATCAGCAACAGCTACTATTTTATGATTCTTCCCTCTATTTTCTCCCTTTTTTTTTGCTTTCAAAGTGGAACCCACTGAAGACCAAAGTCAACCCACCCAGCTCCTTCCAAAACTCTCTCCCAAATGGGTTTTCAAAATGGCCAAGATTTTGAAGAGGAAAAACCCAGCAGCTATGATTTTTAGTAGCTTAGACACAGTTGTAAGCAAAGTTTTTTTTGGTTGGGTTGCTGATTTTGCTTCAAGTTAATGATGATGATGATGATGATGATGATGCTTGTTGCTTGTTGTTGGTGATGATGATGGTGTCTGTTTTTGCTCCAAGGCTTTTTACATAAGCCTTTGTTTGCAGAAGATATTTCTTGGGGTTGCAGCTACAGAACAGCAAGCAGTATTTCTTTCAGTGGTGCAATGGGTTGTTTATATTTCTTTTACTATTGTAATGAATTTGAGCAGTAGCATCAAGAGCAGTTTTTGTTTGGGTAATGGAAATGGGTTATCTGTTTTGTGAGGTGTTGTTATGAATGTCTGTTGCAAAACTAGAGCACCATTTTGTCTTTACATATTCAGAGTCATCGTCATCATTATATCACAATACATTCCAGCTTGGTGTGGGAATTGTTCATCACAAGTTCTGGTTTGGTGATATGTTTTGTTGCTTGCTTTGGAGTAAAAAAAGTTCTTTGTTTTTTGAGGGATGCAAATTTAGGGTTTTCATCTTGGGGTGTAGCAGGCTTTGCAGTTCTTGTTGACATTGCTATTTTGCCATTTTGTGTGTGTTTTGGAAGGATAATTCTTGCATACTGGTGTGAGTTTGTGAGGGGGGTATTTTTGGGGGGGGGGGGGGGGGGGTGGGGTTGGGGGGAGAAAGGCTTGGGGGGGGGGGG
>Ga0116231_10002185_pt1 | contig 40958 bp, 33 predicted proteins | sample S1TSphgellanicum_2_FD_89695 | JGI IMG/M metagenome (GOLD analysis project Ga0116231, IMG submission 89695) | Host-associated microbial communities from peat moss isolated from Minnesota, USA - S1T2_Fd - Sphagnum magellanicum MG | ecosystem: Host-associated > Plants > Peat moss > Unclassified...
AATCTTCCCAAAAACTTGGGCAAACCATTATACACAATCTGCGTCCTGAGTTTCTGTTGCCTTTCCGGAAGCAATGGGAAGACTCAGACATGATGTTGGCTAGCACTCAAGAGACATTGCTAAATACATCATAAAATACAGAAATATGAAGGTAGTTTATCCTGCTTATGCATACAATTAGATTTCTCAGGCAGCAACGAACCTTCTTTCTGCCGCCTTTCCAAGTCCTCACGGTCTTTCCTCACTTTCTCTGGATCTGCTTTCTCATTCTGATCCACAATAAAAAGCCACAACCATTACAACAAGGTCAATAACTTAATCACATCACAGCAAGGTTACAAAACAGTTAACACATCATACACCTTGGGACAATAAAAACTCTTGGACCACCTACAGATTGTTCTACTTCAATGGTCCTACCTTGTCCACTGGTAATGTCTTTTCCTGTGCTTTCAAAATTGTATCGGCAAATCTTCCCCTTAGCAGTGCAGCCCGCAAAAGCTTATTGGGAGACACTTGCCTCTCAGGAGGAGTCTCTTCAACCGTCACTTCATCCCCTGCAGAAACAAATCACCTGTCAGGAACAAATAAATACAAATGGTTGTTGACGAGAGCCTTAGTATTCTTCCCTATCTAGTTCAGCATGATCACTCCTGAAAACATATAAAACTTAATATTCAAGTATCAAGTTAATCTGAAAAACTTCAGGACCTCAATGAACTAAATCTAAACCTCATGCACAAACAGGGATACTGTCATAAAACATAAGACAAAAGTGAAAAATTGCAAACACAAAGGTCTTGGGACAGCATAAGACTAACTGCAAATCCATGGGTTACGCACTTTTGGTGTTGTCCAGCTGAAGGGCGAGGTTGCCCTTTGAATCGCCAACAGCAGCTGAACCCACGGGTTCCTGCAGCGGTGGTGGCGAACATACCCGTAATTTCAGGCATTTTCAGCCTCCTCTCGACAGAAAGGTTCACTAAGTACACACTGGCATGCTCTCCTGACTTGAACTACAGCCAAAGCTAGAGTAACCAATATCTTCAGACCAGTTTGGCTGCTGTAAGTTAAAAAACAGAAAGCTGCCTGCAATGCAAGAAACCACAACTATAGGAGGGAAAGGTCATGAGCTGGCCCCACCAACATGCTGCCAGAGCTCATCACCTTTCCTTGCCTCACATAGTTGTTTGCTCCTTTCACACTCTCTTCACACCTTTTCATGTGCTGCCTTGGATCCAGCACGAGCTGACTGTGCATCTTCTGCCTCCGACTCACTCCCTGATGAGCTGCCCGAATCAGAGTCTGCAGTTCAGCCACATACACAAACTGGCTTCTTGAAAATCCTATGCATTGCCACTGCATCTGAGCATGTTTTGCATCTCAGATTGAACTCTATTACTCAGTGAAAGAAATGCTGATATTCACTATTGATGCAATATTCACACAAGACAAAAATTCGCCCGAGCTCCATCCCCAACAAATTCCCAGAGAACCCTCTATCTATGGTCACGCTAAAGTTTCAACATCCATCTCTGAAAAATTTGCATCCTACTAACAAGGCCTTACTCAATATCCAATTAGAATGAAAGACATCTTTCCACTTTAAATACTTTTCATGATGCATCTAGGAAAAGTTCTATTTATGTCTGAAACTCATTAGACTGATACTTTGCCTTCAGATCTTTGAGACTGGCAATCTTTGCTCTTAAGCTCCTTTGCTTGCTCATTCCATTCCAAGATTCACAATCTTAATGTTTCAAAACCTGTTTAGAAGGACCTAGCCTAGAGTTGTGGCTCCTGCCACAAAGTTGAGCATCTACTTACCACTTGATGACGATCCTGAATCACTACTATCACTGTCAGAGCTGCTTGACTTGCTTCCACCGGCTTCACCACCTCCATCCTTGTCAATCACCACAGGGGCAAACTGGGCAGGGGCTAAATCATCATCAATATCTACATCCTCCTCTCCACCTTCCACTCCTGCAAAGCACATATATCAATATGAGCACTCAGTTCACTGTGAGACTCTTGGATTATATGAACATCACAGACAAAGAAAAGGACTTCCATATCCACAAACAATAGAGTAGATAGAAAAAATCATAAATAAATTACAGGAAAAAAACAAAGAATCAGCAAAGGCTCAGAAACAGATGACCAATGACAAGAATGGTAAGGGAGACATGCATCCACTTGAAAAGGTGGCAATAGCTAAAGGTATTTCATAATGATGGGGAATAGATAAGAAGAGATTTTCCTTAGACCATGGTCAGTACCTGCTCGTGTCTTCCTAGTCTCCCCAGTTGCAACACGTGTCTGCAGTGAACAGCAGAAAATTAGGTGAGGCCAGACAAACAGAAGTGAAGTGCCTGTGCTAACAGAATTAAATAGGTCTTTGTTTTCCTGCCATAATCTCTGTTGAGAAGCAAACTTCCTTTCTCTCCTAACCTCTAAAGTTTCTTCCTAAGTTCTCTTCCACAAGTGTTTACTTCCTTCTCTGTCTGTCCCCACAGTTTCAGCTGCATTGTATGCAGAACAAAAAGGCTGTACTTCAAGCAAGGGCCAATATCACCCTACAATTACTCAAAAACATGCCCCAGTGGACCAGACACTCCAGATTGGGGAGTTTTAGCAGGATGTCTGAGCCCCAACAAATGGTTTGTTGAGGTGAGAAACTGCAGTCTAAAACTCAAAATGCTCTGCACAACTCCAATTGCCATGCTCTTACTCAGGTCCTTCAAAACTGTAGGTCAAACTCATCAACCTCCACATGAAGCAGACCCAAAACTGTGGTGCTGTGCCTTCAAACCAAAACAGACAAGGCAGTTGGGTTGGTTGCCCACAATCATCAATTCTCTTCCCCACGAAATTTCATCTCCATTTGCTTTCCTTTCCTTTGGCACACATGATTAGTACACACCGCACAACAACAGCCGGGAACTCAATTGCCTGGAGTGTTTATTACTCTCACTCTAAAGCAAACCACAACAACAACAGTGTAGACACAATAATGCTCAAAACCTTCCTTCAGTCAATGTGAGCCACTAACTTGTATGCCAGTGTGAGAGAGAGATCCCAGGTAAAGAGAGAAATGTCAATGCAACAGAATGAGGAGCTTCAAAGGAATCTGACAGCCAAGAAAAGGAGGTGGGAGAGAGTCACAAAATCCACCTGAGGAGCTTCAGAGAATCCATGTTGAGCTTTTTGATTTGCCTTCTTGGCCTTCTTTCCCCTGCTCTTCATGCAGTTGGTAATGAATCGATCCAACTCCCACAGAGTATCATTATCAAAGGAATCTATGTCTACTTCAATTTCATCCTCATTTTGCCCGACTTCCGGATTGCGTTTCTTGATAATCTGAACAATCCGTTCAAGCTTGTCACCAGGAAGGCTTTCAAGATTAACACTAAGTTTACGTTTCTCCTCAAATGTCATAGGCCGCTTCTCAACATCATCTGGCCTCGGCTTTGCCTGGGCAGAAGACCTAACTGCTGGAGTAGGTCTACTCTTTGCCAGGGATTGGATCTGTGTCTCCACTCTCTTCAGATGCTCATGAAGATCGTGCAAGGAATTATTAGTCTGCCCCATGGTGGTGCTATCATCAAAAGCCAAAGTCTCCTCTTCCACTTTGATCTTCAGATTCTCTTCCTCAAGCTTCCTGGCAATATCCTTCCAGCGGTCATTGAACAAGCCAAGAAGAACCTGAGCCATAACATACACATCATGCCCTTGAGGGTTGTAGGTCATGGCGTTGGCGAAAGTGAGGCGCACATCATCTGCGAAGCTGATGGGAGAGGAGTAAAACCCATTAGCTATTCTTTCCTTCACAGTGCCAAGATCCATGGGTTTATTGATCACTTTGTGATAGTCATGAAGGCCGAGCTTCTCTGCATCTACAGGCTCATTGAAAACCCATGCATGCTTGTGGCTCATGATCCTCTTGAGCAGCGTGCTGCACTGTCTGAGTATGTCTGCCATGCGCTTAGCTCTTGCTGCCTCCACTTTCTGTCTCTTTCCTTCTCTTACATCAAACTTACCTTGAGCTCCTCCTCCTCTTTTGACACCAGGAGTACTGCCCTTGGGCTTGAGCTTCTCTGCAGGAGGCATTTTGTCCTTTCCAGAAACGAACTCTGAGTTGAGGTAGAGCTGATTTGCTTTAGGAGTTCTCTTTTCCTTTCCTTGTGTTCCTCCTGGAGTTCCTACGTCTCCCTCCGTGGTCACTATTATACTAGGTTGCCGTGCAAGACGAGCCTCTCGTTCGGTCATATCTGCTGGAGGAGGAGGCGGAGGAGTGGTGTCTCCTCTAGTAGTAGTAGTAAAATCTTCTGCAGAAGTGGAAGGAAGCTCAGATGCCACTGAGGTTACTTCCTTCCCTGCAGCAGTACTTCCATTGTTATCCGTTCTTGAAAGATGGGCATCACTGTTACAAGCGTTGACACGCGCATCTGGAACGCACACTTGTGACTTGGTTGAAAGAAGATATTCCTCTCGTACATCGATCTTGGCTGCGATGCTTTTTACTTGATCAAGGTTCAGCTTCAGCCTCTTGCGTAGCTCTCTTTTCTGCTCTCTGGAAAGAGAGCCAAGGTCCACGGTGACAATGGGGACTGTAGTTGTTCCTCCCCCTGCTCCTTCCTCGTTCAGGCTCATAGACTTCCTCTTCAAACTCCGGGAGTCATCTGAAGTTTCCAAGTCAGAACACTTGGGAAAACTACTAGCAAGGCTAGGAATCTTCTTCATCGCGTCCTCGTTGCCGCTCACAACAATATGCTGCTGGTTGCGGTGGCGATCAAAAGTGGTGTAGACGAGAGCAGACCCCATGCATGCCACTCACCAACACAACAACCACCACGACATTCCCCCCACCAAACCCTCACATACATCACACATGCAAGGAACCATGCAAGTACGGTTGTTGTAGCAGCAGCAACACCACTAGCTACGGCTACATAGAGAAAGCCCCTTCCGCAGATGCAAACACTTTCAGGAAAACAACTCCCCCTCCCACAAACAAAACACAAAAACAAAAAACCAAGCCCGGCTACTCAAAGTCTGCAAGAAGCCGCCACAGAAAGTTCAAAATCCGCGAACCCGATGAAACGGGATTGAGAAAGGGATGGAAAGAGAGAGAGAGAGGGAACGAGCTTCACAGCTATGACGATCGATAGCTGTGGCTCGTACTGCAAATCAAGAGAGAGCGCACGAACCCCCCCGCATGCATGCCAGAAGAAGCACTGAGATTCAGGCTGGTAGCAAACTAGGGTTTGCAAGTTGAAACCCTAACGGGGCGAAAGTCATCGAATTCTTGAGCAAAACAAGTTTGGAAAAACATGGGTACGAAGCTCCGACGATCCCCGAGCGACAGGAAAGCAGAATCAAGTCCGCCGTGGAGAGACGAGGCGCGAAAGAGAGGATTTGAAGAAGCTCATCGTCTGCCGAAGCCTTCTCGTCGTTTTTAAAGGCCGCCGTCTGCCGTCCACAGCACGCATCCCGCCGCCCGCCCCCTCCCCCACAACCCCGCCCGCGCTCTCCTCCGTGCCACATCGTAGCCGTCCATCTGCAATCGGGAATTCACTGCCCAGTTTCATACCGTCGATTCACCGACAACATCATCCGACGGCTCTCCGTGCTTCTCAACGTCTTAATTGCTGGCAACTCTCCACGAATTTTCTTTTCTTTTTCTATGGTATTTCAATAATAGTATACAGCCCGTGGGCCCCACCACCCCCCCCCCCTCAAACCCCGAAAAGACTTCCCCAAAATAGAACTAAGTAAATTTTAATTTAATTAAAAATAGTAAAAATCCGAAAAGAGATAAAGAAATGAGCTTTATAATTTGGGGTTGCAAATATAAGCTTATTGTTGGTTACACATGCTACCTCCTCTTTACTTTTTCTTTCATCTTTTGAAATGCTTTAATTATCCTAAAATCTATACAATTTGGGATTGTGTAACTCACTAACAATATTTGATAAATATTTATTTATATTTATATATTATTTATCATATTTTCAGATTTTATTTTATTTACATTGGATTATCATGATATTAAAAACTACAACACCCATCATTCAAACCCACCCCCAAAAAGAAAAGTTGCAATTTAAACTCGTAAGGTAGCAAAATGGGATTTCTTTGCTACCACCTAAGGTGATGATAGCCCTAGTAAGTCACTCAAATGGGGATTTTTTTACATTTAAAAAATAAAATAAAATATTATTTTTTTCTTGCATGCCATGTGGAAGGTTTTCCACCAAGACAACCCAACCCCCACCTTTCCTTTATTAGAGAAACATTTCCAATTGCTTGAAACTACATTCTATCATGCTTTAAATTGGGTTTAGGGGTTTAATAACCAAGTTGATTGAAAAGTTAGAACCTAGGTTAATTGGATTGAGTTGAGAAACCACCGAGGTTTGGTTTATTCACAACTTTTGGTGCTACCCTAATTGAGGATGGACTTAAGGTTGCAAATAATCGCGAACTTGAACCCAGTGGTTTAGGGTTTTTTTAGGGTTTAGGGTTTTTGTGGTTTGTTTGTGATATCTATTCAGATGAGAAACAAAACAAGAATGACATAGCCAAAATAGTTTAGGGGAGGGAGTTTTCAAACCTAAGAGTAACAACACATGTGAAGAATCATGATGTAATGCATTTTGTTAATTAGGTTTGTTGTTAATTGAATTTATGTTAGTTAAATGGGTAGCCCAAGCTTTGTTTCTTTTACTCACAAATTTTCGTCAAATTTTGAACCAAAAAAATATTATTTCAACCTATGCAAAAGATTTTTCATGGGAAAAATGGCTCAAATTAACCAGATTTCCAAAAAACAAACCAAATCAACAATTTTTAATGATAAGTTCTATAGATTTAGCCAAGAATATAGAAGGATTTTTTTTTAAAAAATTTACTTTCATTTGTAAAATGTTGCCAAATTTGGCTGAGTTATTTTCTGGATGATCGCCACTTTGATGACGTCCAAAATCCTTAAAAGAAACCCTGTAGCCTGCCCAGGTGAGTGATGTGTAGGTACTTTCAATGGTGACACATTAAATTCAAAAATCAATGCCCATTTTTCAACCAAACTATCCTACTACAATGTCTAGCGATTAATTAATTAATTAATTAATTATGGTCGAAAATAAAATATTTTCAGAATTTTTTTTTAAAAAACCGTTAATTTCCTTCACAAAGTTTTTGGTTTTTGAACAACTTGAAATTTTCAACATTTATGAAAATAATATAATTAATGTCAAATTTGCCAAGGTACTATGGTAAACCCTCATGAATATACTATGGATATAATGATATATAGCACTATGGTTTATGATAGAGTACTCTCATTTATGAATATATTTAACCTCTATTTTAAAGGCTAATTTTGCAAGATATGTATGTGCATTAATAGTGGCCTCATCATGGCCAATGAGTCCCAATGGTCAAACTATTAATGGTCCACTTTTGATATTTTATAAAATTTTACAATTAAGTTTTCATCTCATGGTTTGCAAGAATGATCCACAATTGTGGGAAGGAGACCAAATCAAAAAATAATTTTGAATTTAATCTTTGTGAAATGAGCTTGTTTGAGAGATTGTTTATTATGTTGAACAATTTGTTTCATGTGTTTAAAACATTGTTATTTTGGGCAAACACCCATCCCAAGAGTATTTCAGTATAAGATGTTTAATGTTAATGTTTGATACTATTTGTTGCATCCACCTTAATTATGTTGCATTTGGAGGCTCATGAAAATATATTTTTAAACTAGGCTAACCTTGCAAAATACCTCGAGAAGGTTAGTTTCAAAGTATGGGCCTTTGGAATCAATTGTTTTGGAATTGAAGGTCGTAATTTGTTACTACAATTTGTAGTGATAATGATATTGTGTTTTATTGACTCAAAAATCAAAAAAAATTGATTCAATTGCTTTTAAAATTTAAGTTTATTTTGTGATTTGACAATCTTAACTTCAAAAAATTTGGTCATTCAATCCTTGAAATTTGGTCATTTCAATAGTTTCATAATTTCATTCTTTTTAGTTTTCATCATTTCTAGTTTTGATCGCTTGAGTTTTCGATATTTTTGCATTTTACTCACTAGTGTTTGTTAGGTGTACATGTTGTCAATGTTTTTGTGTGTAAATGAAATTATGTTTCAAGCACCTTTTTTTGTAGTTTATTCTAGCCATTAGGCCCATTCACAATTTCTTAGTTGTGATAATGTATAGTGTTGGGTGGGCACCTAGTAGGGAGCATTGGAACCATCCATTTCAATATCGATTAATAAAAATTGAAATGGAATCAGGCATGATTTTTGGAATCGGTTCTAGAAACTAAATCAAATTTTAATTTTTTGGACCCAAAACCAAATTCCTAGTTCCATTTTTTTTGTGGAACCAAACCAAGCTTTGTGAAAAAAAATTAAACTCGAGCACTAATCAAAGGTTAATTGACAATTAACCATTGATTCTAGTCCAATTTATGTGAAACTGGATATTATCTCATTTTCAAAACTGGAACCAAAATTTATTATGAATAATTAAAACTGAAATCATTCTAATTTAATTTTTAGAATTGTAACCAAAATTTCTTTGTAAAAGTCAAGAATTACCTGATACTAGTAACTTCATACCCATTTTAAATGAAACTAAATTGATATAAATTTTCTGTTATTTTTCCTTAAATCTTTTAAATTACAATTATCTATTCTAGCTTAAGGCTGATGTATGGGCAAAAATGTGCACAATTTATCTTTATTACATCTTTAAGACATATTTATCTGATTTTATTCACAATGTCATCTTCAAGCCTAAGAAATATATTGTTTAAAGCTCGACAAATGTAAAAAATTGTGCAATGATGTAAAGCAACATTCCAATTCAAAGACTATTATGATGCAATTTCACAAGAAATCCAAATCCAATAATATACACCCAAAATACCAAAACATCACTAAAAGCTACAAAATGTTTATGTCTATTTGAACACAACTACAAAATAATGAGTATTTTTCAATTAAGTTGTTGGGGGCATTGTCATTAAATTAGTGCTACTTTTGACATTATATCAATCATTCTTGTGAATTGTCAAAGAGAACACCACTTTAGCCCATTTATAAAATGGTGTGAAAGACTACCAAAGGTGTTTTATCCACAAGATTGACAAGCTTGAACATCACCTCCATTAGTTTAGTTGTACTTGGAAATTGGGGGTTGAAATATATGAAATGAATGAGTTGGTGAAACCAAATGGCAATTCCTAGATGTAAAAGTACATTGAACACACAAAATGTAAGGTAAGCATTGAAAAATGGACAAACAAAAGTTGCAAGTCTTGACCATGAATATATAGTTTGTTTAGAAGTGGGATTGACAATCCAACAAGCAACCCACACCAATTTTATGTCAAATTTGGGTTGGAGTGAACCCAGCCTTATTTATGTGCATTCAAAATTCAAAGACTTAAAATATTTGGGATTTGGTGGTACTAACTTTCAAACCATGTGAACTTTTAGTTGTAATCGTGAAATGAGTTTTAAACTCTCACATGAACAAGTTGAGGCCAAAGAAGTCTAGGTCTCTCAATTGGTGCAAATTGGATGTCACTCTAGTTATCATATTACTAAATCGTCATTTATTCACCATGACAAACTAGAATAACTAGTACAACAAAAAACCCATTTCTAAATTATGTGATGAAGAGTTGTAAAAATCTTGAGCTTGAAAGTTGATCTTCGAAAGTGGGTCAAGTCAAAACATCACACCATGGACACACCAAATCTACAAATTGAAATGTTTTTATGTCAATTCTTTGAAATATAGTGTGGGTTAACCATTTTTTAATTGGCAAAATTGTACCCAAAAGAAAAAGAAAAAAATCAAGTATGTACTTATTTTGGAGGGTTTTAATTGTCACAAGTTAGAAAAGAATAGTTTTCCAGATTTTTATATTTGTTATACAATGTGACAAAAATATATGAGGATTAAAGTTTTGTATTTCATATATGGTTTGATGCCATATTTGGTTAGATTGGCTGACTTTTCCTAGGGATGACTGCCTTTTTTTCTACATCTTCCTATCATTTTAAAAAAATTTATGGCAAACTTTTGCCACTTGGCAACAAAAAAAAGAGTGGGGGGGGGGGGGCTTGTGTAGCCAATCTTATTGGAGGTAAGTGGGAAAAAAACCTTAGTAGCCAAAATGGAATGTGGCAAATGCAAGGGTGGTTTTAGGGATTCAAATACCTTAGAATTACTTGCATTACACCTAGCCTACCTCCACATCATTTTTTGTAACATTGAAACAAAATGAATGATAATTGTGCAAACACCCAAAATTAACTTAAAACAAGTGCATGTGATGGAATTGAATATTTGCTAGACGAGCATAGTGAACTACTAATTGTTATGTAATAATCAAAAACTAAGTCATCTAAATATTCAAGGCAAGGCCATGAAGGTGTTTGTGCAAATAGAGAAGTATGGTGAAATGAAATAATGGTAATATTGTTATCACTTAGTGTATCTTACTTTGAAAAATATAGTCAATTTGTGTTAATGTATGTTGAACTTCACCTAATCAGCTTATCGAAACATGATGTATTACTTATGTTGAAGCTGTAAACTAATTTGAGTGAATAGATAGTGGTGAATTTTTTTTGTGGTGAAAAAAGAATATTTTAGTGCAATTTTGTTTTTAAAAATTAATCAAATCTTGATTTTTTTTTAATTGTCAAAAATTGTCACAATTGCTTACAATATGAAAGGTTGCTTAATATTTTCTACCTTCATATTCTTAAATATCACCAAATTTGGCTAACTATGCTTACGGATGATCCTCACTTGAACAACATCACAAAATTGAAAAGTAAAATTAAATTGCCAATAAATAGTCCAATTTTGTTATAAAGCAACAATATAAATTTGATATATTTGCATTCTAAGTTGCTTTGTATGTTATTGTGACCAAAAGATGTAAAATTTTGAATGGAAAACTAAATGAATGGATCTCCTAGATACAAATGATAACAATCAAGTTGTAGTTAAGGATGATGTGGAAAATGGAAATAGTGATTTCTTCAAATTTCAAGATTTTGGAAAAGGCATTTACAAAACAATACCATAGTCAAAGATATTGTCAACTAATTAATTTTAAAGATTCTTATTGAAAATATGCTATTCCCAAATATTCAAAAGAGTTTTCATTTTCCTTCACACAAAAAATTCTTTAAGAAAAGGAAAATTTTGAAATTTTTAACATTTTTAAAAATAATATAATTTTTACCAAAATTGCCTAAGTGCTAAGGTAGTTCAAACAATTATTAACAACAATAAATTTAATTGTTAACTAGTAATCAATCATTAATTATTGTACATATGATTGATGTTTGGCATTTCTTTGTTGAATATTAATTAATTTTTGAAAACAAGGTTTTCTTGTTTCAAATTTAATTTTTCAAATTTTCAATAACCAAGGAATAATTATGCAAAATACATTATGTGTTGTGCATTTGTAATAATAACCCAATATATGGTTTCCAATTTTCAACAATTTCAATATTGTTATTTTTACTTTTAGGTAAGCTTTTGTGAATTATTTTGTGTCGAACATTAGTTACATACGTAAGATATGTCCTTCCATAATTATGTTTCAAGTTGTGGAAGGTGGAAAACTACTTGTGTTAAACATGGATCTTTTTGGGGGGTATTAGGTGAAGGATTTTTTCTCCACCCTTTTATTACCTATTTTTAATATGTACATATTTCAACCATCCTATATTTATTTTTATGTTTGTTTTTTCATTTAATTTCAACACCCTATAGCTATTAAAAAAATATTTTTAATAAGGTTGGAGCTTGAAAGAAATTGAAATTTTCTTTTTGAAAGGTGGATAATTTACACAATGAGTTGAAACACACAAAAATAATTACTTTAATGCCTATCAACAATCTACTTTGTTATAAACAAAATCAACAATTTTTGAGGCCAATGTAATTCTCATGACAACTTAAACTTATAAGATTATAGGATTAAACAACAATAATTGCCAATTATACACTTGTAACTTGAAATATTAGTATTGACCAATGCAAGTTCAATTCACAATTAGTTCATGATACACAAATGGAACAATAAAAACAAAATAAAAAACCTAACGTAATAACAATTCTTATGATCTTACAATAGAACATGTTTAACACATCACATGATCATAATGAAATACAAATAATTACCCATAACCATTGCACATGATGGAGTTAACAAACTTATTATGGTGTTTTTAACTTTGCACATCTTGTTGATGTTATTGATGATTCATTATGACTTAATATCATTGTCCCACAAACCTTTTGAAACAATTCATGAATATATTTAAGCTTGATAATTGATTGTTCAATAGTAAACCATATCTAAGTTATGAATGAAAGATGAAAATGAAAGAAACACCTCAATCAAAGTATTATTATCACCATAAGACAAGATCAAACAAACTTGTTTTCCAAGGGAATAATTAACAATAAGATATAGCATCCATTAATGATAGGCAAATGATATGTGGGATCTAATAAACATGATATATGAAAAACAATATAAAAGTTCTTGAGCTAAAAGCTCTTAATATACTAATTGAATATACTAACAACTAATACCTAAAATGTTTAATATTTATTCTTTTATTTCCCAACATTGTAAATTAATGTATGTCTTATATTAATTATATTTTGGGTTTTAAAATAAACATAACACTATTAAATAATTAGTTAAATTTTATTTTTTACCCAACAACATATCGTATATGACCCTATATTTTTATTGAGGTACTTTGTAAATTCAAAGAAGAATGTCCCCTCATCTTGCCCCTCACCCCCCACCCCGTGTAAGCACATTAGGGGAAGATAAAAACCTTTGTTGTTGCCATTGTAGGGAACTATGGATATGATGTACTCGGTGTTATGGAAAAGAATTATTTATCAAAAAAAAATTCTTTATATTTTATAAGTTTGAGTGTTAATGCATATAATTATGTGATTATTATAATTACGTGTTTTGCATATTCATGGATCAAATGTTAATATTTTCATGTGATGCAAAGTAATATGGATAATTGACAACCAACATAAAAGGTTTGTTGGATATGAATATAAGAATGAAATGAAATTAAACAACATTATTGTTGACATGCGAACACCTAGTGCAAACCTTTTAATGTGTTTGGAGGCACCTCAAATACATCATGTTACTTTTGTAAATGCAACAATGTTTTATGTTTTGAGGCAAGTGTCTATGGTTTGTAAGGTTCCTCATTTTCTTTTCTTTTGAAAGTGAATGTAAGTTTAAATGGTTCATTTTTGGTATCACAATGGTAGTTTCTACACAATGCATTGTGTTTAGATGCTTGTGGTGGATAACATAAGTTTGAATTTGTCAATTCGCAATTGGAATGTGAATGTATGTTTAGGCCTTCCCATTGGCTACATGAAATTTCTCTTCCCAAAAGAGTTCGTCACCATTTTTTGCCTAGCCTAACACCCCTTGTAAAGAGCACCTTACCTATTTTGATAACATTGTTGTGTGCTCTTATGTTAGCACCTATAACCATCACTATCATTACACTCATAACATATATATATATAATGGTACACCACATTCAAACCAATAGACTAACTCACTTATAACAACACAAGAATCCAAACCCAAAACATAGAAAATTAAAACACTTGCATAACAAAAAAAACTGCAAAGCAGAAACTATGTTCTAGAATCTTAAATCACCAAAAATGATTTAAAATCACACAAGATGGGATTATATCCTATGACAAATATCCCAAACCCTATTCACACATGGAGTGGTTGAAGACTAACTAATTATCTTAACTAACCCAATTTATCCCTAATTAACTAGGACCTAATTAAGTAACTAAACTAACACACCTAACAACATAGTGGAATAAAAATAACCTAATAATTGTGTTTCACTACTTTTTCAATTTCTATCATTGATGGTTGTGTTCCAATGGTTTTTCAATTTCCATCGTCAATGGGTGCTCTATTGTTTTGATTTGTTGGTTCATCACAAAATAATTTCTTGACTATTACAAAAAAGCTTTTTCATTATTGCAGAAATTTATTTTTTTCAATTTAGGATTTAAGGTGTTTTGTGTTTTACATTTCTTAAAATTTAGTTTTCATTGTCAATCTACAATGAATACAAATAGTCAAAATGTTTTTATGAATGGAGTGATAAAAGATGGAGAAGGATTTCTTTTGTTTATAACTGATTATGGCATTAGCATTGGTGAAGTGCAAGGGGTTGGGAGTGGTGAAGGTGGGCTTGGATCTAAAGCAAGTCCTAGTGATAAATGTTGATAGAGTATTCAATGAAAACAACTTGGAGATTTTTGAAGTTGAAGTTTATAATTGTTTCAACTAAATCATAACTACCATGGAACTTTCATAAGTTCAACACAAATTATATTATTTTGAAAAATGTTCAGTGCAATTTATTAAATTAAACTTTCACCTTAAAGGTTTTTCAACCCCAAGTTGTTGAAGGGCCAACCTTTACATCCACCTTTATTTTCCTTAGTTGGTAGTTTTGGAAATCTGAAAAACTTTTCATCAACCCTTTTCATTAAACCTTGAAGATGGTATAGATTTTTAACAATGTTTCCCATTAATCCATAATTAGGCTTTACTCTTAACAACTAGAATCTTTTACAACACCTAGTAACCACACATAAAGCTTTTACAAGCATACAAGTCACAATGTCACAACCAATGTTGGCAAGGTATCAAATTTTGGCCGGGTATCAATTAAAGCATGCACACATGTATAGGGCACCTTGACCACTAAGCTTTGGTTGATGAAAAATTTCAATACACCCTATCACATCTCTCTTGTCCCATACACATGCGATGTTCATACTTGGGTGGGCCTTGAGTTTTGCAAAGATTGTGAGATGCATTGGTGGAACAGGCATCTCACGTCACACACCCATGCAAGGCATTAGGGTTTTTAAATTCATGTTAGAGTTTTGCAAAGTCTTGGTGGGTTTTAGTTTTTGTTGGTGTGAGAGATGTTGGTTTGTGGTTTTGTGCAATCGTGATGGAAATGACTATGCAACAAATAGGAGCACTAAATTTGCCCTCAAGGTGTTCTACTAGTGATGTCACTGGCGGTTATCACATTCTTGTTCAAGTAAGCTTTAAGTTCTTTTGTTGCACATTGTCCCATTTTAAACCTATGCATAAGGGGCTTATGTGTTTTGGTTTTCATCACATTGGCGTGTTTAGATTTAGGACCCAAATGAAGCACAAAGATCTATTTCTTGGTTTTGGTTGTTGCATTTGTTAACATTCTAATTTCCATTGTCATATTTGAATGTTCTATGTTTTGTTGTGTTCATCATTCAATTTGAATTGTTAATGAAGGAACCACCCAAAGAGTGGGAAATGTTTTTAAAGTTTAACCTTATAACTTGGAAAAATCACCATGCACCAAATGTTTTGAAACTTATTGGGCCACTTTTTACATGCACCCTATTCAATTTTGATTTTTGAAAATCCTTAATGATAAAAAATAATCTACAATTTGTGATCATGATTCAAATCAAAATTGTACATTTGATAATAATATAGGGTTTGTTGCAAAAATTTAAAAGCTTTTTTATCTAATGAGTCATATTTGATATCAAAAAAAATATTTAATTTGAAATATTGTATGAAAATTGCAAAAAAAAAAACTTGGTATAATACACATCAATGTCATGTGTAAAATGTAATGCTTGGAAAGGACTTTGGCCTTGTTGGCCTTAACTCCTTTTTTCTTGCTTTCACCTAATGGACTTTTGAAATTTAAAACTATGAACTAGTCAATTGACTAGATTGTAAAGAAATCAAATTTTTCATCTTGCATTCCATTCCAAATTTTTTATAATGACTAATCATGTATTGAAGAATGAAATATTGAAGTTAAGTGTGATTCTTATAAAAAAAAACCTTAGTTAGATGGTAGTTATGAACTTTGGAATGGTCAAAATTGAACTTTGTTTTCAAAAGTCCTTTTGAAATGATTATTTTTCATTTGTCAAATTTTTTATACTTAATGATTTTTTTCCTTATAATCTCTAGTTGGACTTGCATTCATGATAACTTTATGAGTTTTCTTTTTATGATTTTCAAATCACATCCAGTATAGTAAATGACATCAATATTTTTCTATATAAGTTTTGACCGAGGTTTATGAAGTTTTCTAAGTGGGTGCGTAGTCAACAATCAAATCTTACAATAATGAAGTCATAGCAAGCAAGTCCATTTTGACATTTTTAAAAAATTGTTATTTAGACTTGTATGGACAATTGTATCTATTTAAAATGAGCCACAATATATAATACATATAACCAATACATTAGAAATGTCATTCTATGACTAGTCCTTATTGACTATACTAATCACTTATGTCATTTGTAGTTGATTCAAATGTGTCATTTATGCCATTTTTAGTCATTTATCCAATTATAGTTGTATAAAACTAGTCATAAAATGGCATTTTTGGTGTAATGACTCTTAAACATATATAAATTTATTAAAAAATATTATTACATTTTCCAAACTTTACAAGATTATATAAAATTCAATTTAAATATAAACCAAACCAACATTTATTTATTTAATTTGAATGGAACTAAAAAAACATTAAAGGTTAAATACATGTTGAAAAGTCCAAATGCATTCAATACACATTGCCATGTCCAAATCAAATGAAAATAAATTTGTTTAAAAAGAAAATTTTTAAATCAAATTTTTTTTCTATAAAAACTATTTTCTATAAAAAACTTAAATAAAAACTATCATCCAAATTTTAAAATTTTAAATCAAGTTATGGATGATTTTTGAATCACATTGGAATTAAAAGGTTAGATTGAAATATCACAATATGAAGCTGTAACTTAGATGAAGCATTTGGATGATTGAATCAAACTTACTTATGGAACATAAACGAAAATTTAATAAATTACGTTAAATTTTTATTTTAACCCTAACTTTAATCCCATGATCAAAATTAAAGCAAGACAAAGAAAATGAACTAACATCAATGCATCACATAGCTCAAAACATGCTCCCAAGGTGAGTTAAAATTGTGTGTTCAAGTGCAAGGGAGGAACCTTCAACACTCCCAAATGGAGTCTAATGTGAATTTGTGGTTATTTCATGTTTCAATTTTAGTTTGTACATTAACTAGTTTCTTATTTAGTTTGTGTACCTAATGTGATTCAAGGAAAATATGAAATTTGTGTTTTATCCAAAAACTCTTATGTGACCTTATTGTCATTATATAGAAAACTAGGGGCCATGCCAAAGGCTCAAACGTTGTTTACATCACATCATATAGCATAATTATATTCTATACTTTCGGGGAAATCTTTAGGGGTGTGTTACATTTGAATTTACCACCAAATTCAAAGCTTAAAAATTTATCAAAATTTTCATTAATCATCAAACTTGTTATTTTTATAATAATATTATTTAACAAGTTCAAAAACAAAAAAACCCCAACATTGTAGAGAATCATTTTTTGGGTGAAATTTGAAAACCATTCAAAGTACATGTTAATTGTTATAATTTGATAGGAAATCATTAGGTTTTATTGGAATGAATGATATTGAAATTGGTGACCACTTATATTCAATATTCAAAAGTTGATTCACATAACAAAAGATAATCAAAACAAAAAAACTGGACCTAACCTTGGAATTAACATGTTTTAGTTTTTGAAAACATTTGTAAAATATCATTACAACAAATTGTGTCCTTTTCATTTCTTTTTCTAATTGAAATTTTAGTCAAAATGGATGTTGAAAAAATTTGGACCCATACAAAAAGAGTAATCAATTATGACCAATGATTGCTAGTTAATGAGTCATATTCATGTGACCAATTTCAATCATGTTTGTTTTTGTTAAAATATGTCTTATCCATTTTGATTAACATGTTAGTTTACATGTCAATATATATTTTTTTAACATTTGGAATTTCAATGGAACATTACAATGTTTAGATTTTCAATATTATCTTAATTTCATAAAATTATTGAAGTGAATCATCATCGATTTAAATGTAGCTAGAATATATATAATTCAAGTAGGATTGTCAATAGGTAACTAGACCCATGCCAACCATTATCATAAATGTATATATTTTTCTTGTCACATCAATGTGATTAATTTTAGTCTCAATTATAACATGACTAATTCAATCACATTCATAGGATGTTAAGAATGAAATTTGAACCCCCACCTTCATGGCTATATGGCAAGTCCTTTACCATCTAACCACCTCTTCATGTGATGACAAATCTTGTAATTACATAAATGTAAACACAACATATTTTTGAATTTTTGAACATTAAAATGTTATAATATAATTATTTATGTTCATAATGAAAACTTAATTTCATGTGTAAATAGGTAATAGGTGGTGTTTAATTAATATGTAAGTATGTAACTGGGTAGGTAGGTAATACTTACTTACCTATTTACTTACCTACCTATATTCATTTCAGTATTTAAATTAATTCATTTTTTATTTTTCATAATTACGTTGAATTTTTTATTGCATTGAATATTGAATGTAAAAAAATTATAATAATCTTAGTATTTATTTGAAAATTTCAAATATAATGTTTTAAATTTCAATTGGGTTTATAAATTCAAATATAATTATCTATTTATCATTTTAAAAAATTATAATCTATCTATTTTATTTTATTTTATAATATTTTTATTTTGAAATTTCGTTATATGTATATATGTCATAAATTGAAATGAAATATATTCATTTCATTAATTAATAATCTCATAATTTGAGCTAAATTTTACATGTGAAAATTTGTGATCAATTTCGTAATTACATTCGATTTAGTAATGGTTTTCTATCAAATGTGAAGACATGAAATTAATCTAAAAATTTATGTCAACACTTCCAATGTAATTTTTTTGTTATAACAATGTGATTTTGTATTTTCATAATGAAATTGATTTCATTTCACTTGTGAAATATAGAATTATAACCTAATTATAAAAATCCCATATGTTTTTTCATAATTACATTTAATTTTTAAAAATCATATACATTATGCCACATAAGGTAAAAAAGTAGCACATTTTAATCGTAACGCCACATAAAACATCATTTAAATAACATGTTACAATCACAACAATCATACATGATAACATGTCACCATTTATGTCACATTATGTTGACTAAATTTAGTCATGATGCTAGCATTATGATTTCCATGTAAATCTTCATCCATGTTCCACGTTGCCCACAATGTTTATTTTGACAAAAGTGAAAATTGGACTTAATCATAATAGACATTGCTATTTTTGTAGTTAGTAAAACAAACACAATTAGTCATGTCACTCAAGAAAATTTGATTGCACAATCATGTTAATCAAATTCAAATAGTGAAAAGGACATGTTTTTGTTATATAGTGCATAGAACCGACATGTTATCCAATTAAAAAAGACATAAAACCCACACCCAACAATTCCTCTAAAAAGCCTCAACCTAAACAATATTAATAATAACCTTGTTAGTTTTATTAGTGTTATTCTTCCTTCAAAGTTGTTGCATGTCTTTAATTAAATAATGTGACTATAACCTAGGTTCATGACCAAGGTTGGGGCAAGACAAGGGAGGTTGGATGAGAATGAACACAAAGCAAGGCAAGGTAAAAACATGGTTAGGTGGTTCAAAAAAGGCATTTGAAAATCCATACATTACATTATTTGAAACTATCACAATGTGGCATTTAGCAAACTATGTTATCCAATGTGCATTCCTTTAAGCTTATGGTTAAAATATTGATACACCACTTTAGAAATGTTTGTAAACATGGCATTGGTCAAAAACTCCATGTGAAAGCTTGGAAGTTTGAATGTGGAATGTATTTTCAATGATGAAAATGGACTCTCAATTAATACAATGATGTAATTTTTTGTAAATTCATTTTTAAAATCTAAATTTCTTGTATTGGGAGACTTTCAATGTATTGTACTTTTACAAAAGTCATTTGAAGCATGGGACTATTTTATAATTTCAATTTTGACACAATTATGTCATTTTTTTGGAGTGCACCTATAAATTCTTTATGCACAATAAAACTAATGTTGTTATTTTAAAGTTCACTACGAGTTTAAATAAAAATTTCAGTAAATTATTGCAACATGGATGATTAAAAAATTGACCATGTTAATATTGAATATGATTTCACATTTTAAGTTATCTACAATTTAGAAAAACTATGACTATGATAGTCCAAAATGTCCAACTATTTGTGCTTTCATTTGACATCATTAAACATGCTCCCAAGGTGAATGTAAATTGTGTGATTTAGTGCAAGGTTTGAAAAAAAACTAAACTCAAAGACATTCTCATTACAAAAAACAAAACTCCTTATGGAGTTTCAAGATCTTTGGGGCAAGGATGTACCAAATTTTATCCAAATTAAGTGATTTAAAAATCTCATTGGCAAAGAATTAATGAGAGTTATAATGTGATAGGTTTACATTACCAATATTGTTTATAACTTTTGAAGTTATATGGCCATTTGAAGTTCATCATAATGTTAAGGAACTTTTTAACTTTTGCCCATTAATAATTTCATTTGAGGTACCAAATGATGTTTGGTTTAAAACCATGGTATGTTATCAGAAAGATCTTATAAAAGGTTAGAATATAAGGTTTAAAAATTGCTCCAATTTGATATGTTTTAAGGAAGTTATGAAATCCCAAAGGTACACAATGTAAAATTTGACAATTTTGGGATTCCCATTGGTGGGAATTTTAGGAAAAAATATTGGGATCATGCCACCCCTTTAATGAGTCAAATAATATAATGTAAGGGGAATAATGCCTCTTAAATTGTGATGAGTCTTGTGAACCTATGTGAGTTCATGAAAACTTTTGGAGTTTGTTTGGTTTAAAATTGCATTGATCACTTAGACTTTTGATCAATTATGTAGATTGAAATGACCAAAAGTTCAATATAAAAGGCAAACGCATCCTAATCTTCATCATGTAGTTTTTTGCCCCCTATTCTTAATGACAAATGATGAAGGAGTGCATTCATTTTGTTGCTATAATTAAAATTGAAGAATATTTACCACCAATACCATTGAACAAACCTAAAGGTGCACCATTAATTATTTGTTTATAAGACATGTAATGATTTTTTCCCAACATGTGTTGAGAATAACAAAAATATATTTTAAAAATCTAATTTTATTCTAGTGGTAAGGAAATAGGATGTGGGGGAAGATAGTAAATTTTAGTGTGTGCAACATAAGCACCTTGTATGTGTCCACAATATCTACAATATAATAATTTATTGCAAGCTTATGATTTTCAATGTCAAATTTTTAATATTTCTTATAAACCTTATAATGGTACTTAATGTTAGTAAGGGATGCCTAAAAATGATGATTTAAAAATAACCTAGGGCCAAATGACTTGGTAATAATTGAATTGGAAACATGTTTAGATTTGATAAATGTCCCTAATGTTCTAAAAAAACGTACAATGTTGTAAATAATAAATAGCTTATATGATTAATGGAAATAGTCAAAAATATATGGGTAGATTGACAATCAAAGGAGCCATTAGCCATGTAACTAATATTTTTAGGTCTTTTTAATTTGTTGGATTTTTTTCATCGCATGTTAAAATGTGTGTTGTATTTACATAAAAATGTTTTAAATATATCAATGTAGCCATTAAGCTCATTCAATGAAACTAATTCATCATGAAAGGGTTGTAAATAAAAAAATTCATGACAAGCATCCCATCTTGCATCAACCTATGTTCTAGAATTTCAACAACAACTAACATGTGATGTCAATTGAAATGAAGATAACTACATTAACCAATTTTGTTGGGGTCTTTGAAATGATGTGAAAGAAATCACGCTCACAATGCCAAAAGTAAACATTTGAACTAAGTTTATCATTCAACCCATCACATATGATAATCAATTATTTGAAAGATGACAAGAAAAAAAACTTAAATCTTATACACAACCATTCAATAATACATTTACAAATACATTGCATATGACCCATAACCAAGCAACAGGTGATAATCCTATGCAAATTGATGTTGCACAATTCGAAGTTTTCACATTAGAAAAAATGTTCAATGCTAGTGACAATTAGCTAGGTTTTGCTTATATTATGAAAAATCTTTAGGTTTAAATTTTTAAAAAAGGTTTAGTTGACATAAATTTTTAAAGGTCAATGAAGTTTTTTAAGGTTTTTATAAATAAAAATCTTGAAAGCATCATTCATCAATCTAACATCATTCTTCAAACACAAGTTGTTATTTATGTATTTGACTTTCATTACAAGCCTAATTTTGTATAACATCTACACCATCAAATATAATCCTTTTGATTCATGTTCATCATTAAATTAATTTTCATTTTGTCAAGTCCATGTGGTTTATTTTAGTGTTGGGCATGTATCTACCAAGGTAGGCACTCAAATATGTGATGCCCTAACCACTAGACATTGGTTCTTTTTTAGACATGGGTTTTTTTTCTTTCATACATAGGTGATGGTGGGTTTTTCTTTTGTGTTCAGCCCATGATATGTACTAATGGGGTGAACATCTTTCTTTGTATACATGTGCAAAATATCAACAACTCTTCTTACATCACCATTAATACCTTTGGCATTAACATAGGCCAAATTTAATAACTGACACATTAAAAAATGAAAATTTTATTTATCCATGAGGTGATTAATGTTTTTTTTTCAACTTAATGATGCAACCAATGTCATAACCCTAGCCTTGGGCTCGTGACCAAGGCAAGGGCTTGCAAAGGTGCGGCCCAAGAATGAGCTCGGGAGTCACATTTCATGTTCCCAGGAGTGCAAGAGAATGTGAGGGAATGAACCCCCACACTCCCAAATGACCTCCCACTTTGAGAGTTGGAGTCCCAATGGACTTTTGAATTTTCAGAGTACGATTGTAGGGGTCAAAACTCATTGGATTGAGAGGTTCCTTATATCATTGGACATCTCTTAGAACTTAGATGTCTAAAATGGGCTCTCATGACCCATTTGGGTTTTTGAAACATAAGTTATGATCAAAAGAAGAGCCGAGAGTCAAAGTGACACTTTGATTCCTGACCACTAAAAGTCAGGAATTGCCCTTATTTCCTTGGGTTTAGGTGGCGTGCCACATATCGTTGGAAAGATCTTAACGAGGGTTACAAATTTTCTTTAGACCTCATCTTAATTGAAGGTTTGCAAAAGAAATTATGGGCTTCCAAAGTCGTGGAAGTCCCAATTTTGAGAATTTCGGGACTCCAATTTGGGAGTCCGAGGACAAAATGACATTTGGGTGCTGGCCCTATGGTCAGGCACAGAGAATTCTATAAGGGGGAAGGTGGTGGTTTCCCTCAAGTTCGGCCCGTGGTTAGTCTTGTGAGTCCGTGGTTGTTCGTGGATCGTTAATGCACCAAAAATGTTGCAACTATGCACTAACCAACTTGTTGTTTGGTTTATGCAGGTCTGTGTGAGTAGTTAAATTTCTTGTCACTTTTCTTAATCCCCATCCCGAAGCTCCAACACGCCCCTCTACCCCCAAAGTGCTATGAGCTAAGAAGCATGCCCCAACTCTATCCTTCCACTATTTTCACATTTAGACTCACAATTGAGTCTACCAAGGAGTTTGGGGATGCGTCAACCAACGTGGTTAGCATCCCAAAATATATTTCACTTTAATGGCAACACATTTGTTGAAGATTATTTGAAATAATAACATGTAAATGATAATTAATCTTCTAATTTTGGTGGCACCCTCTATGGAAATTTTACTTTTATTTTGAAAATGTAAACATTTATTGGGGGAGTGCCCCAAAATTTTAATTCTTTTGGTGATGGGTCAATTCAAAAAAAGTTCATTGCAAGATGAAAAATGACATGGAATTACAAAAATATCATAATTATGAATATGTTCATCAATCATTACTATAATTATTTATTATTATTATGTTTTTTAGTAAAAAAAACCCCAAAATGATAAGCGTAAAAAAAATCACCTTGTCAATTTGGACAAGTTGATTTGGACCTACTAGTGTGATTATGTAATCAATTTGGATTCTATCATTTTGACTAATAGAATGACTTACTATTTAATTAGTAAATAGTGGACCATTTGAATGGGTTGAATTTATACATAAATTAAAAATCATTTTTGGATTTATAATTATTTTAAAATAATAATAGGTAGGTAAGTAATAAATAGGTCTAGGTAGGTCAAAAAAAAACATTTAAGTAGGTAGGTGTTAACTTAACTTAGCCTAAGCTACTGAACCTAAATGAACATCACTGAACTACCTTAGTTTAACCTACCTACCTTAGCCTTCTAAGCATACACATAAGTTGTAAGTATAAGGAATTGAACCCCAAACCTTCACAATGATAAACCAAATATTTACAAATGGACTTCACACCATAAATGTATTCAATTTTTGTCAAGTTTTTTATTTCACATCATTAAACATAGTGGCTAAATTTAGGTGACACATAGTGGTTAAAATTAAGCTAAATCAAATGGATAAACCTAATGGTTTAATTTAGTGGCTAAACTTAATGACTAAATTTTGGTTATACCTAATGGTTAAATTTAATGAGTAAACATAATGATTAGACTTTGGCTAACCATAATGATTAAACCTTGGCTAAATATAATGGTTAAATTTAGTAGTTAAACATAATGATTAAACTTTGATTAAACATAATGGTTAAATTTAATGGTTAAACATAGGTTTAATTTAGTGGTTAAACCTAGTGATTAAATTTAGTGGTTAAACATAATGGTTAAACCTAAGCTATATTTAATGACAAAACGTAATGGCCAAATCTAATGGTTCAACTTAAATTAATGTAGTGACCAAATTTAATGGCTAAACAAAGTGACTACACTTAATGCTTAAATTTAGTGGTTAAACTTAAGCTAAACCTAATGGTAAAACGTAATAAATAACTAGGTGGGTAGGTAGGTAGACATTATGTATGTAGGTTGTACAAAAGTAAAAAAATGTAAATACGTAGGTGGGTGGGTGGATAATAGGTAGGTAAGTAGCTAGTTAGGTAAGTAAATGGGTGGGTAGGTAGGAAGTAGATATATAAACATGTCATGTCACATTTAACTAAAGAAGATTAGTCATTTTGATTAAATGTTTCACTTAATTAAAAGCCATTAACCATTTTAACTAAGGTTGTACAACTTAATTATATGTATATAATAAAATAAACCATTGCAATTGAATTAATCAATCAAAAAATACATGTGTCATTCAAGTCGTTGTTTTTAGTCAAAATGTACATGTCCATTAGTTTTTTAAATGACAAATTGGTTAGCTTGAACAATAACTGGTTAAAAACTCATGATTTGTAATAATGAATGCACGTGTTCAACTTTATGTTTGATGGGCACCCATTACTACAAAATGTGGGTGCAATTCATTAGTCCCTGTTCATTAGACTAGTGAATTCATTGCATCCCCACTAAGTCCATTCACAATGACCGATGAATTCATTAGTCAAAATTTAGTGAAATCATTTGGCATACATGGACACCTTTTGTTGTAATGATCACATTTTTTCATACCCATTATGTGTACTTTTGTGTAAAAATAAAATAAATCTATGTTTATGTTTGAAGGGCGTAACTAATTTACTAAAAATATAAGAAGTTGACCCTTCCAAACTTCACATATGTTTCATTAAAATTTTAATGCCATACTCATCAAGTATGCCTAAAAGTAAATGCTTGCCCAACACCAATTTATTCCTTGTATCTTTATCAAATCATCTAGTGATAGTCCCATTTATGACCTTTTGTCTTGTTGGGAATAAGGATTGTGTGATGGGTTTGCATTTTGTTACAAAACCAAGAATAAATTTTGGTTCTTTACCATTGATTCCACTTGATATACCTATGAATGTGTCATTTTCCAATATAATGCAATACAAAAGACTTAAAAATCTTCGGCATGTTCCTTTGCTAGTTCCTTGAAATAAAAATGGTCATGTGAAAAAGTTTTAGGATAATACAAAGACAAATTTTCAACTTGAACTTATGATCCCATCAAATTATGTACATCAAAGAAAAAAAATGGTTATTACATTAAAAACCAAAGTGGTGCACAAATGAAACATGTGTTAACACAAATTCATAAAACTCATCACAACCTAGACTTGAGAAGAATCATCACTTTCCTCTATATAATATACTTTGCAACTCCTCATGGGGGTGACATTGAAATGATTAAATTTTTTAGCATTCCCAAGTGGAGATTTCAAAACTACTAAATTATGAATCCCATATGTTTGGAGGCTTATAACTTTTTCATTTTGCATCCAAATCAACAACTCACGAAATCAAACTTGTAATTCTTGCAAAAAGTTTTTCAATAACATATGATTTTTTTTCAATTAGAAATGATTTGACATTTCAAATTGTCATTTAAGTGGGAAGGAGTCATTTTGGCAATTTAACTCCCGTGTATTCAAACATGAATTTTTAACATGTTATAAATCTTTGGTTTGCATATGTGACCCCACTTTATGGTATTTTTTTCAAAACCTTTTCAACAATAAAAAAAAATCTCAATTTTGACAATGTTCAATTTCCAAACTTTGATTCAAAGCTTCAAATCACCCCAAGACCTCCCACTCCTAGCATGGGAATTCAACTTGGGAATCTTGTGAATGTTTTCCTTTAACTCCCATGGAGTATGTTTGAACATTCTTGCATTCACTCCAATTTCCTTGTTCATCTTGATCACAAAAGAAACTATGATGTTTCCATCATCTTGCAAATGACATTTTGTTGTCCATTTCAAGAGTTGATCACATGGCCAAATTAAGATTATGAGCAATGTTGGGTGATTATTTAATTTGGCTAGTTAGAATTATAGGTTTTAGTTTCAATTATTTGTTACTAGAACCAACCTGAAGGGTTTAAATCAAATTTGGTTTTGGAACCGAAATTGGAACCTATATACCTAATTTTAAAACTGAAACTAAAATATTTTGAAAAAAATGTTTTCAGGAAAGAAACTTAAAATTGGAAGTAAATTGGTAGATAATTGATAGTTTCAAACTAGGTTACCTAATATTGGAACCAAAATCAATCTCATTTCCATTTTCATAACATGCAAGGATTGTTGAACACTAGTTGCAACATTTTTGACATGTATTTCATAATGTCATCACAATTAGGATTTTTTTTCGTAATGCAATCAACATCAATAAAATTCATTACAAATCTGATTGGAAGGGCACCATAAAAGACAAGCCATTTTACAATAATTACATTATGTCATTGTCTTTAAATGTAGAACTACATAGTTTTGTAGTTGTAATGGAGTTGCAAAGTAATTCAAAGTAAGTTGTTAGTAAACAAAAAGCCATCAACTCAAACAACAATTAGAAAAGAATGAATAAGCAAGACAAGATTTTCATGAAAAAATTAACTGCAACTTGTGAGGAAAGCTAATTCATTTGCACTAAACAATTCACAAAAGGGAAGAAACAAACATACAAAAATATAGAAGTAAACAAGTGGTCCTACCATCTAGATTATATAGTATTGAACATAATTCATTATGTTATTTGATATTGCCTACCAAACAAGAAGAGAAAATTGACAATAAACATACTTGCAATTGAACAAGGAAATCAAATATATAAAATAAAATAAAAGCCCAAAAGTGAATACAATGAAATCGATAAAGAGAAAAGGAACAAACCTTAAATTTTAAGAGCAATGACCTTCCCATTTATTTCAAGGAACCAAATAAATAAATTAGATCACTTCTTAACATTTGATCTCTTTTGGTAAGAAGGTAGCTAGAAACTAAAATGAAAAAAAATTGAGATTAATGTTCCCAAGATAAATGTAAAGTTAAAGATGCAAAAGTGAAAAGTGTACAACTCAAGAATGTAATGAAACTATATAGCAATATCCTTTGATGCAAGAGAGACAAAAATGCCTTGATCACATCAAAAACCTATTTTGGCTTGCCAAAGAGAAGAAGACAAAATAGAACCAAGAAATGGATGTTGCAAGAAGAAAGGTTGTTTGTGTATGTTATTTTAGTAGACATAGTTTTGTTTTTTACACAAAAAAATGAAAAAAAAAATGAAACAACTTAAACAACTTTTTAAAAATTATTGTTTTTATTATTATTTTTAAATTATAAAAAAAAGGAACTAAACAAAAACTCTACAAACATTCAATATCTTATGCTCAAAGGTTAATAAGAAACTATGAACAACCTCAAGAGTGTAGCTACAAATACCAAAGAAGGATTGACTTAGACAAGACCAAAGAGGGAACAAATTGCAAAACATGCAAAAACTTATAAAGATCAAATACAAAATCACATGCAAGGAATTTTAAGCACAAAAGAATATGACACCAAAAATAACCAAATAAGAAAAAACAATGTGAAGCTTGACCTCGGGAAGAAAAAAAACAAGCACACAAAGACACATTCAAAGCAACCAAAGAGAAAGAAACCTAGAGCAGAGGACAATAGATTTGCAACAAGCACAGACAACTTAGATGATATGGAGAGAAATTCAAAAGTTTATGGAAAGAAAAATATAAAGAAGGCCAGATAAATAATAAAGAAAAAGGTACAAAGTGGTCCAAACACAATGTGAAACTCAAAAGAGGAAAATAAAAAAGGGAGGACCAGGGGAATGACACTTTGATCCCATTAAAGTGATGGGGCCAAGGAGCGAGAAAATGAGAGCTTGACTCAAGCTCACATACATAGCTTCATAGAAGGATCTTGACTATCCACCTGCTCTGATACCTACCATCAATGAAGCAACTTGCAGTGTTGAGGGCGGGCTCTCATTTTGGTAAGGTCCCATTGTCAGGCCTTACCTGTAACCACTTAATGGATTCATGAGGTCCCATTCACAATTACTACATCCCAGTCCTTCATAGCTGCAATGTAGTGCAACAAACAATGAAAATGAATTACATCATGTTTCACATGAAGTGTAGTTTGTATGTAATATGTTATTGCCTGTTGGTCAAACAAGTTGCAAGATACTGGCATCAATAATTCCATTAGTCACAAGATAGTCTCATTGGCAATTTTGTTAGTTGCAAGGTATTTTTGTTGCTCATATATTAGTCACAACATAACAAGTTTTATCAATCACAAAAAATTATCACAACCAATGCCAATCATCTGAAGCGTACACCATCACTGATTCTATCAATTGTCAACTATTACCATAGCCAATTTCATTAGTCACAAAATCGCACGATAACCATTCCACTAGTTGCAAAAGAATAGCATTCTCAATTCCATTCACTATAACATTCTAGCACAAGTACAAATGTAGGGGGGGCCAACTGTAGAATAGTCTTGAACACAAATGAAAAACATAAATGTGGTATTCACTGGAGAAAACAAAAAAGAAGAGCAACACTCACCCATGGAGTCAGAACAAGGAATCAAATTGTCAAAGCAACCTCTTCAACCACTTTGTTTATCCAATCTGTCCTTTCGTACTTCAGCACTCAACTATACATTTTATGAAAATTGTTATGAACATCTAACCCACTTCGATTATCACTAGAACACACAAATGACCATCCAGATTCACCAGCTTCAACAAATTCCTTAGTCCTAGCTACAGGTATGAGCAAGCCAGAACCAAGAGATCAAATGGCTCGGTGTGCAAGAAATCTCCAACCACATTTGACATGTAATTCATCAGAAATTGGAACACTTGCCTCGAAGAAGAATAGTAGTCAGCAGATTTCAAAGTTTGTTAAAGTACCCATCCTTGCCATCCATGCCCTGAGGTGCAATTTGTAAGCACTTTGTAGAGTCTCCCCCAAGCTCTTCAACTTGAATCTAAGGGTAGAAAGTATTGGATAGCAGATGGTCCATGCATCATGAACTTGCCTTTCAACTTCCAACTTGTCGTAAACAGAGCAGGCATTTGTGCCGATCACTAGGGTTCAAACCAGGACATGGTAGCTTTGATTTCTCACAAGGAGCTTGTGAGGGAAATTGTCGAAGAGAACTTGGTTTCTCACAGGGATTTAGTGCAGGAAACAGAGAATTGAACCCCAAATCCTGCACAACTGCATACCGAAAGCATCCTGATATTGAGCTACATACATAAAGCCCTACTTGGGAAATGTCCCATATTGAAGACCTCAATGATGGCAAACAACACAGTACCTAAAACCCTACAAAAGCAGTTGAAATCAGACAAAAATTTAATGGATTTATAGACTTTGGAATGATGATTGTCGACTGATCATCTTGGCAATGGATTGTTCATATTGTGCAGCCAGCTGGGATGAGTTTAGTCGTGATTTGTGAACTGCAGCTGCCACTCTCTTCTTCCAAAATGATGTCATCTCAGCAGCTTCCGTGGTGGAGGGACTGCCAAATGTGGGGAGACTCTGTTCAATGCGCTGTGACTTCTTTCCTAGAGTACGCACCTCCTTCTCCAGATGAGAACAGTAACTTTCAAACACACTAATTGTCACAGATAGTTGAAAGTCCAATCGAAACAAAAGCTCAAGCTCCAGCTGATTTAATTCAACAACACTCACACCTCCTACCCTTGCAAAGAAGGCATTGTTGAAATGCCTGCAGACCGCACATTGCAAAGAGTGTCAGGATCACCACATAGACCTTTTAAGGACAAAAACATTTCTTGAGAAAGGTAGGGCCTATGTAGTACTATACTTGACAACAAAACACTTTCCTGAAGAAGCACAATTACAAATGTTTGCATGTGTGGAGAGAAGAAATCCTTCAGATATTCACTTTTAGGCACAGACAAGATGATTGACATGAAATAAATCCTGACAAGGTGTGGCCCAGGGTAGTGCAGAAAAAATGAGTAACCCTTTCTGAAACAAACACCTCTTAAGCAAACACTTGAGAAAATTGCAGCCTTCTTTAGCTTACAATTCACATGACACAGGATGTTTGGAACAGCACATTTCTGAGAACAATCTCACAATAAATTAAGCATGTTGTGCATACATTTAAATTGGAAACGGTAGGCAAAATCAGGGCAAAGACGTACAAATTATACTAGCACTAGTAATTGGGATTTCAAATTCCAGTTCAAAATTTAGCAGCATTGGTTTCATGCACAAACCATAAGACTCAACACATGCTACACAAAGGAACTGTTCGTTCCTGACATCCTACCTGTTGTACAGTCAACCTAATCTGTTTATTCTCAAGAAGTCGAGGTACTCATCAGCTGAAGGCAGAAAAGCCATGGATGTTAGCCATGGGGATTTGATGGTTAGACATCAGATTTTACCTATTACCTATATATCTTGTCCAACAGGGACAACAATTACATCTGTGTCAGGACAAAAGGCTGCATCCCAAACAAACCAGAGAAGGAAGCACAGCAACTCACACAGATATCTTCTCAGGCATACAACTATCAGCAAGCTCACCATTGACATTTCTTCTCCAAACCAATCCAGCCAATGATCTTGTGATGTTAGGAAAAACTGTAGGGAGTAAATCAAATGAAAGAGGACCACCGAGACTCCATCAAGGTGAAGATAATATGCAGTTTGCAAGATGTCACTAAAGTCCTAGACATCTAATTATTCCATAATGGGGTTTTTTGGGGGGGTTTAGGGAAGAAGGAAGGCCAGGTGCAGCACTTACACATCATCCAACATTTTGGTGGCAACCATGACACTGGTGACGAGCAGGCGGTGCACGTTGAGAGAGGTGAGAAGCAAGTCGGGTTGGCGATGGATAAGACGGTCAATAAACACGTATCCCACCACAAAGCAAGAAGGGCTACAACTTGTGTACTTGAAGATGCGCTCTAAGTATTTGGCAATGCTGATTCCCGGAGCCTTGAGTCCATGGAAGATGGTAAGCTTCTTGGGATTGAAGACGCCTGCAGCTGGTGAATTTGCAAATTGTTCATTCCTAGTGACCAGCCGCTCAAGCACGGAGGCAAGAACAGGTAACACTTTGGGAATCTCCCTGTCATGAGGAGTCGGATTACCATCATCGTCTCCATCTAATATGCAGTCTGCAGGGTCCTCATAAGAAGAAGCTACTGAGGATCCCATCGAGGATGCAGCAGCTTTCCCCACATTTGATTGAGTCCGCAGAGGTGTCTCTAGATTTAGAACCCCTGCACTTTCTTCTTCTACTGTGCGTCCGGCATTTTCCCCTGGACGAAACCCCGGAACTGAGCACGCAGCAGGCGACATTTTCAAGTGAGATCTCACTCCAAGATGCAAGCCATGAATATGCTGCCGCAGCCAATCCTCGACAGCATCTGTCCGATGCAGCAGTGCAGCATCACAAGAGCTTGAACAGAGTGATCCGGAATCAGTCTAACGGCGTATAAAAGCGACTCCGTCTTCTTATCTTTCAGCAAAGGTGGAAGTTTGTCTGCAACTGGAGATTGCAAGTCCGGGCATGAAACTGCTTGTCGAAGAAATCTACAGACTCCAAAAACATTTACTTAGCACAATCCAAAATAATACCAAAAAGCTTTCGAGTTCGTGTGCAGAGCTCTGATGATGTTCATGAAATGCCCATCCGCCGACTAAACCGAGTACTAATCGGCAACTCGTCCCCCAAGAAAACACAAACAGAAAGAAAGAAAGCAACAAATTTGCTCTTATTTCGCATCCACTGCGAGTCTTTGTGCACAATTTCACTTCCGTGATATTCTGCGAAAACACCGAGGATTCCAAAAAAACATCCTCAGGGATTCCATACACGGTTAAATATAATAAGAATAATAATAAGAATAATAATATCATTTGTTATTCATCCTTAAATGCTGGGCTAGACACAGCCCAGAAGTATATACCCTAGTAGTATCATGCCACCTTCAACACTTCATTGTCTAACAATTATTTTGTTTTGTTTTGAAACATTCTATTTTGAAAACTTCTACAAGATTCTCTCTCTTTTCTTTTTATTTTTTTTGGACTTCACACAACAATTGTGTATGGATTTATTTTATTTTATTTTTTGGAAAATTTTAACATTTCTGAAAATAATATAATTATTGTTGCAACTTGCCATGGTGCTACTATAATATCACAGCACTACTACAAAATGTGGGTGCAATTCACTAGTTTGTTTTCAATACAACAGTGAATTCATTGTTTTTTCATTAGTTCTTGTTCACTGAATTCACTCAAAACTCAATGAAATCACTTGACATACAAGGACACCTTTTGTTGTAGTGCAGAGAAAACAAACGATACAACCAAGATACCAGTGTCAATTCAGATTGAGATCTTTGTCTCAGCCCCAAATATCCTTTTCATCCATGTTGAGAGCGAACATGAAATTTTCATCCAAGCAATCAAGGGATACAAAATCATTGGGCAAATGAGAGCCCACGGTGGTACATTGTGTGCCAACTAGCAAGTCACTAATGGAACGGAGGTCAAAATTACTAGGGAAAATGGTTGGTGAGGACATATAGGTTATCGGACATAGTCAAGACACATGAGTAGTTAGGAAATCTTCATCCAAGCAGGAAATGAATACATATTCATGGAGCCAATGAGAGCCCATGGTGGGAGATTGTGTGCTAACTAGTAGGTCACAATTGAGGTCAAGGTTACTACGGTAATTGACAAAAGCACCTTGGTTATGATGAATAGTTAAGGCACACACATGAGTGATGAGTGTTGAAACTATTCATGATACCCAACAAGCTCAAGTTGGTTACTGAACATAATAGAGACTATATGAAAGTGTCAAGCACACAAGTTATGGAATGTAGAAAAGCATGAGTTATGAGGTTTAGCCAACCAATGACCAAGAATGTACAAAGAAGGATTAAGGAGTTACCAAAATGTCAAAAGGCACAAGATATAACTGGAGAGGGCTCTCAGCCAATGGCATGCTACCACATTAGCAAGATGCTCCCTACAATCGATCATGGGTTTAACATGCAACCTCATAGCCAATCAGTGCATTGATATTTTCACTAAGCATAGTTATGTACTTCTGTGTTCGTCTTTACTGAAGAATGTACCCTTGCTTAGCTCTAGTAACTTGTGGGTAATTATTTATCATTGGCTCTCCTTGAATCGTAGGGGAGAGACTATGGAAGGATGTAATTTTCATTTGCACCCACAGTTTGCAGAAATGTTTCTGAGGTGTTTACTCAGTGAACTGTAAGTTCATTTTTTGGGAACTTCATGGAACATTTGCTATTTAAAACTGTGACTAGTTTCAGATGCCATAGGAATTTGTGCATATCATAGTACCATGACAAGTTCAACATTTCACTGTTGAAATTTTATTTTAGTTTGAAGATTTCATGACAAAAAAAATTATTTTAGCATATTTTGAAAGATCTTTAATTTCCTTCACAAAATGTTGTAACTTATTTTTTGAAAAAAATATTTAAAAAAATTATCATTTCTAAAAAAATGTTATTAATGTTGAGGTTGCCAACATATTCTGGTAGCATGGGTGGAAACCTTGATATCTTATTAAAATTATATAAATAAAGAAAATTATTTGTTTGTTTGTTTTGTTTTTTCAGGTTGAAATCTCTGAAACCAAAGTGCCTCTCATTGTGCTCTTAACACCTTGGAAAATCTTTGATGAGCAGGGGGGGCATCCAAGTGATCTTGTAATGTTTAGACCTATGATGCAGAAATTATTCAATTTTGAACAATTTCTTTATTAAAAATTCAATAGTTAAAAAAAATTTAGAGAAATTAGGGCACGTTTTTATATTGTTAAAAAACTCTCAACAAATAGGACTTTATGAAGGTGATTTTGTAATTTCTAGACTTAAGGTGCATGAGAAATTGAATTTTGAGTAATTTTCTCATTGGAAATTCAATGAAAGTTCAGAATTTAATTTTTACTGAAAATTGAGTTTCAGACCTATCCTAAAAGAAGCTCTACCATTACCCTTTCAATGTTCATTTAATATATTACATTTCAACACTTTCCACAAGGAAGTGTGACCAAGTTCTCCGCCCCCCTCCCTCAACCTCCCAAAAGAAAAATCCTTGTGCAAACCTTCAAAAGAATTGAAGACATTTTACACAAACTAATTGTTGATGAAAATTAAGATCATCTTCATCATTTGTGAATCTTTGATCTTTCAACTTGAAGGATGAGTCCTAAGCCATTGGACCACACTTTGTGCAATGAAATTCATTTTTATTCAAGAATATTTCTAGTTGATCAGAAACTCATGCATAATCAAAAGTATTTGAAGCAAAGGTACTACTTTGCTTCCTGTTAGGCACAACTAAACTTTTAAAAGAAGGGGCATCTTCAAACTTGTATAGTTTGTTGCATGGGAGACTGAGCTGAATTTTGATTCATTGCATTTGTTTAATACTTTGCCTCATCATATCCCTTTCCAAATCTGGACGTCTAAAGGGCATATTCAAACTTTTGTACTTGAACTTATGTAGTTGTTGCATTGGAGACTGAGCTGCATTTGATTCATTGCACTTGTTTAGTGCTTGCCTCATCATTTCCCCTTTCCAAATCTGGAAGTCCAAATTCATCACTTATGCATGTATTGGGTAATCAAATATGGACTACATAACCCCAGGAAATTGGGGGAGGCTCAGGCCTATTATGCAATATAAACCCTCTACTGTGTTCAGAGGGTTGATCCATCAGTATCTCATGTGTTCAGAGGGTTGAGCCATTAGTATCTCCACCAATGGCAGAAGAGCTCCAATGTCTTTCCCAGTGGGATGCCTATCTCTGGAAAGGCCAAGATTACAGCTCTTGGAGCCTCTGTGCTTGTGAGATGCCAGTGAGACAATGTGGATAGGATCATAATCTAGTGTTTGGTGGGAATTAGTATTGACTACCCTATACTACCTTGGCAGCTTCAGGGCTAATTATATTATTTTCAGAAATGTTGAAATTTTCAAATTTTAATTTTCAAGTAACAAAACTTTGTCAATGAAAATATCGAATTTCCAGAATATTCTATTTTTTGAAATGGAAATTTCAAAGTTAATTAATCATTCAACAAACTTGTGTAGAAGCTGCCAAGGTACTATGGTATTGACACAAGCATTAAATCAGACATTCACTAACCTCATCACAAGGGTGTCTAGCTCGTATCAACTAGTGTTGGGTGGGTACCTGCTTTGGCTCATTAGAACCGTTGGTTTCAGTTTCGGTACCAAATACCCAAACCAGAACCTATTCAAAGTCTCAGAACCTCAAAATAATCAGAACCAGGGATCATTGAGACGAGGGAATTGACACATGAACCTAACCTCAGTTCTAGATTGGATGGGACCCGCCTAGGAACCTGACCTCCAATTTTTTACTAAAAAACTTATAACTGGACCTGGTTGGGTCAGTTAGCTTGAGGTTTAGAATAGGAACTGAGTCAAGCGTTTATCTAAAATCCAGCTTTTGGTCCAATTATATGGTATAACACTTTAGGGTTTTGCTTTTCATCTATCTCCATTCTCCATGTCTCCAGTCTCCATTAAGCTTTTCGCTTTCTTTAGGGTTTTTGTTTTTGTATGTCTTTTTGTCTCCATCAAGCTTTTTGCCTTCGTCACATGATTTCGTTCAACAATTTATCTCCCATGCCTTGAACTTTGCAATTTATTTTCATTAGTCGTCTCCATTGCACAACATTGACCCCCATTGCCTTGCGCTCTACAATTCATCTCCATCATTAGACAGTGTGTAGCCCATCTTGAATATTTTGCATTTTGCATCAAATTTTCACCACTATGCTTTCTCTAATTTGTTTCAATTAGCACATTCTACAATTCATCTTTGTCTTCAAGAGTTTTATTTTCTTTAATTATTTTCTTTTATGTTATGTTCCACATCATATTTTCATCGCCTTGCACTTTGCTTAATTGATGCATTGTTGTGTTTTTTGCAATTCATCTTCATCTTCATCAACAAGAGCTTCCCATTACCTTCAGGGTTTTGCTTTTTGTTTGATTCTTGTGTCTCCATCAAGCTTTCCACCTCGACCATCAATGCTCTATGAGGTATGTCTTAATCTTCCTTGAAACTTTTTTCCTTTCTAGTTTAACCTTTAGTGTTCCAAGATCTCCTTCCAATTTTTTTTCATTTCTCCCTTGGCCATCAATGCTTTATGATCTTCGAATTTTTTTTTCCTTTTTGCCTTGACCATCAATGCTCTATAATCTTCTTCCAAATGTTTTGCCTTTCTGCTTTGACCATCAACGTTATGTGTTCTTCCTTTAAATTTTTTTCCTTTCTACTTTGGCCATCGGTGGTCTATGCTCTTCCTCCAGATTTTTTGCCTTTCTACATAGGTCATTAATGCTTTATGATCTTGCTCCATAGTTTTCTACCTCAACCATAGTGCTATGTGAGGTTTGTTTTCACCTTCCTCAAAAAAAAATTATTTTCACCTCGACCATCAATGTTTTATGAGGTATGTCTTGATCTTCCTACATATTTTTTTCCTTTTTTGTCTTTGTAATTTGTTTGTGCATCAAGAATTTTTGTTTATCAAAGGTTGGTGTTGGCCATTTTTGTTCTTTTTATATTGGTTTTAGGAGATGGATGACTTGCATGATGAAACATTGATAATCCCTCAAGCTCATGTTGTGGTTGACTTTAATGTTTAATTTGTAGAGAGAGTAGATAATCCAAATGGCTCTAATTTTTGTGGTTTAGTTTTTGCATTAGCCTTTTTTGGTTGTGCTACTAATCTTAGTATTAATGCAAATGGAAATTTGTCCACCACAGTTACAACTAATGAGGTTTCATCGTCAACATCAACCAAAATAAAATAAAATAAAATTTTGGAAGCCAAAGAATTGTAATGCCATGACATGGGTTTTTTATGGAACAAATAATGCTTAAATCATTATTTTAGAAGTAAGTTTAACCTACCATGAACCTGAGCAATTGAAATGTGTATTGTGTTATCCTATTGTTGCCCTTGTAAGACTCAAAAAGGGCATCATCAACTACAAGTCTACCAATATAATTTTTGCATTCCAAAAACATTTGGAAATGACTCACAAAAAAATTAGGATTCAATGGATCGAACGAGAAAAGTTTATTAGATTCGAAAATAAAAAATCAACAAAAAAGAAGTCAAGCCCCACTCCATCCAACATTTCATCTTTCTTTGGTTATATCGTTCCTTACGGTAAAAATGATCCCCATCAAATTCAATTTGAAGAATATTTAGTTTTATTCATTGCTAAAGAATTAGTCCCTTTGTCTTTTGTTGCATTACCATTCCTTAGAAGATGAATTTTGAAGCAAAATCCCCATGTGAATTTTCCATCAAAACATCAATTAATGAATGACATTTCGCTGCGGTTAATTAAAAAGACCAAAGAAATTCATCTTTGAGGCTCTTGAATCTTCTGACACTTGCATAGTCAATTTTGATTTCTGGATGTCAAAAGGAGGAATGGAGACTTTTGTGTTGATTGTTCATTTTTAAAATCATAATTGGGAGCCCAATCATATAACAATTGGGTTGTTTGAAACTACAAACAAATTTGGGGCTGCCATGGCTATACAAGTGAATGAGGTGTTAGCAACATATGGATTGAATGTTAAGCTCTTGGCATATGTAAAAAATGAAGGCAACAATCTAACTACTATGACCACTGCCCTAACTTAAGTTATTTCTTATGAGGTATTAGTGTTGACAACACCATTCATAGGGAGTTATTGGGGACATGCAATGTCCAAATGTTGCTAATATGCAATAGATGACATTAATGTGTGTGCTAGACAAAAATTTATTTCCATAAAAAAATGTCGATCTATTTTGCAAAAGACCATCACATGGACCAAAAAAAGTGGTAAGGGATGCCAAGAAAGGCAAAACCTTGTTTGCACATGGGCATACGTCCATGGAAGTTGAAAATTTTAGTGAAAACGAGATTTGTTTCAAAGTTATTTTATTTTGAAAGATGATGGAATTTAAGGACATTATTGCATGGTCGACAATAGTCCACGACCTTACAAGGATGGGTGCTAAGCCCATAGGTTTGGGCTATAACCCAAGTTGTTTCTATTACATTAGGGCTTATGTTTAGCCAATGTGTTATTAACCAAAACTGAGGTTATTGGTTATTGTTTAATGCGTTTGCGATTGTAATTTCTTTGGTCATTAGAATGCAAGTACAATGTTTGGCACTTGATTTTTCATAAATTCAAGATTTTGATGTAGAATTTTAGGTTTTGTGACAACAAATGCAAAAGCAAATGGTAATAGTCTTGCAACCCTTCCTTTATTTTATGTTATATTTTTAGGAATGCTTATAATATGATGTTGCATCCACATTTCAAAGGTTGAAAGCTAGTCATACACTATGTTGGAAAGGAAAAAGCCCATCTAATTGCTAGCAAGTATGATAGGTATGTTTTATTTTCATTGTTGGTTCATGTTTATAAGGTTTTAAACTTGTATGTTGTAAGTGAAGTTGTTGTTGTTGCCTCTATAATGAATAATCTAAAATTGAGCAATTTTTGAAGTGAACAATTGTGAAGGTGCATCATTGTATGACCTAATGGAAACTATTGAAAAGATGGTTTTATTAGTGGTTAAGGAATAATTAAACCATTACATAATAAGGAAAGTAAATGATGGAGAATGCAAAAACATGCTTACATGGTAGAAAGCTCATGAATCACAATTTTCTAATGTTGTTTTTGTAACTCGACAAATTTTAGGGTTATTGGGTCACAAATTGAAGTAGAAAGGGTATTCAACATTACAAGCATATGCATAAACATGCGACATTCCCAACTAAGCATAAAAAATTTAAAGATGATTGTGAACATCTAAAAGGATTAACCAAATGATGTTTGAGCGAGTACAATGTCCATGGAAGAGTTCATGGAAATGGAAAAAACACTAATAGAAAAAAATGAAGACAATATTGGTAAGATTGGGCTTTTGGAAGTGGATGATAACATTTTTAGACTTTAAGTTTTTTTGCAAGTACAATGAAGAGGTGCAACATCTAATTGTTGATTGATGGAATGGAACTCATCATGTTTTTCTTGTTATTTTTGTTACATTGTACATTAACACAAAGGTGGGCATTTGGAAATGATGAGATGGTGGAATTATGCAAAATTTGTCACATTAATGCTAAGTGTAGTTCAGTAAGTCAAAATTTGTTGGTTTGAAGTTTTGGGTGTGGTAAGGTGATGCACTCCCAAGCTCCTTGACAAACTCAAATGTGAATCTAAGGTGAAAACAACAGAAGGCTAAGGAGTTGGGCACACTTCTTAACTCGTAGCATTTGGGGGTAGAAGGACGTGTTGGAGCTCTAGGATGAGGACTAGGAAAAGTGACAAACAAATCAATTACTCACACAGACCTATACAAACCAAACAACCAGTTGGTTAGTGCATAGTTGGAACATTTTTGGTGCACAAACTAGCCATAGGCAAACACGGATTCACAAGACTCACCACAACTCGAACTTGGGGAAGCCACCACCTTCCCCCTCATAGTGTTCTTTGTGCTTGGTCACGAGGCTAACACCCATGTGACCAAAAAAGGAGGTGTCCAAACTTACAGCCAACACCATCGAACCCCTGGGGCTACACCATAACCATGTTCTGATCTGACATCTTGCACAGACATCACCAGACTCTTCAAAGGACCTGATCTATCTACTAATCCCGAGGTCTATAGACTACGCATCATGAACACACACAGCAACAGGTAGACCTTCGGAAGTACAGACTTTTGTTTTGATAGCACACTCGCGGATGCCAGCCAAAGAACAACTCCATTCAATATTCACCAAGTAATTACACCCGAGAGCACAAGCTCTCTCCCAAATCACAGAACTTCAACAATCTAGCTTAAACCTCTCAT
>Ga0116231_10002186_pt1 | contig 40912 bp, 35 predicted proteins | sample S1TSphgellanicum_2_FD_89695 | JGI IMG/M metagenome (GOLD analysis project Ga0116231, IMG submission 89695) | Host-associated microbial communities from peat moss isolated from Minnesota, USA - S1T2_Fd - Sphagnum magellanicum MG | ecosystem: Host-associated > Plants > Peat moss > Unclassified...
AAAAAAAAAAACAATAAAAAAAATTGAAAAAAAGAAGAAAAAAACAACAAAAAAGAGAAATAAAAAAAGAAAAAAAAAAAAAAAAAAAAACATTTTAATCAATTAATATGATGAGTTCAAAAAGGAACAAAATTGTTTGTGTGTTTTAAGGAGAAGCTTGTGAAAGTTTGAAAAATTACCATGTGGCCAAGTAAAGGCATTGACAACAACAAATTTTGCTCACAAATCCCTTTTCCTAGGCTTTTTCCTAAAGTTTTTTCCTTTGTAGTTAAGGATGAACATTGGCACACCAATTAACCAAGGCTTATGATGTGTTGAGTTAGAGCTAGTTGATGATGTCATAGAGGAACTTGAGATAGGGTTGGTTGATGATGTTAAACACACCACCAAAGAGGATCCAAAAGAGGGGGAGAAAAATGGATGGGGAAAATGGAATGCAAAGATGATGGGTAAGTATTGAGCTTAGTTATAAGGAAAGGTGACATTGTGGGGGTAAAGTAATTTGTGTTTAGGATGAAGAAGCATTGCTTTGGTATTGAACTATTCAGCAGTACATGTAATTAACCCAAAAAAATACAAAATTGAAAAAATCATGAATGAAAAATCTCATATCCTTCTATATTTGTCCTCTGAAAGTATTACCTATGTATCATCAATAAAAAGATCTAAAAAATAATATCATTTGGAAACTTGCTCCTCCATTGAAAAACTTACATTATGAAGAATTAAACTCTTTTTTAGACATATAACAAGCTTGCATGCACTAAGGGTATTGATTGAAAGTTTGAAGTTAAAGTTGTCGCTTTGCGAAGGTCTATTAATTAATCGAAATCAAATGTGATGACCAACTACAAGAAGTTCACCTATGGTACTCATCTCCACCAAGTCTTCAAATTTATTAACACCACAATTTGGCCTCCTTGCATCTATCCCTACTAACATTTATTCTTACATCATGCAAACTACCAACCACAGTGAAAATGGCAACTAAAAGGACAATGAATCCTAAATAAAATTAGAATAAGTTGAATAGAACCCATTGTGACATGGATTTCAAGTGGGGGTGCCCACTTTGTGTGTGAACTGTCTACCTCAACTACGTTGAAGGTGTTTGGCACCCTTTTGTCTTCGTCATTTAATAGAGGTGTTGGGCGGCTATGTGCAATGATACTTAGTTATGATGGGCGAAATATCAAATATAAGTTCAAGTTTTTTTTGCTTGTTTGTCAAATTTGTTAGATGCGTGGATTTGTTGATAGGTTTTTTGTGGCTTTATTGATTTTGGATCCTACAAAATGTCATTTGCAATTGATTTTTTCAAGACTTGTTGTGGAGTTTGCTTGACTTTTTAAGGGATTCTGATTTAACTAAACTCTCTTTCTTTAGACTTGGAGGTTGGCTATGTAGAATGTGTACAAAATTTCTTGTGTTCTTGAAGAGAAATGTTCTTGACAAATGTTTCTTTAATTCTCTATTGATTATTCCACTATGTAGGGAATTTAGAATTATTTGTTAGGAGGTATGTTAAGGAATTACAATTTAAAGGCACATGGAAATGATGAAAGGCCATAAGGAGTTTGAGAATGTGTTTTTGTGATATTGGTGTTTAGGTATGTTACGCCTAAGTGTGTGTTGAGTGACAATGTGGTGTGAGGGGACAAGACTTGTGAAGATGGGAATCTAAAAGAAATGCGGTTCTTTGTTTCTGCAAATGCATGTCTTCTTGCTTATTGTTGTAGTCATGGTTAGCTTGGTATTGTCTTTTGTAAAAGCTTATGTTGCATTATGAGCAAATGTGAATAATTTGTAATGTTGTCAAAACATTAATCTATATATTTTGGTGTGGGTTTTATGTTGTAACTATTCAATAGCTTATTTTGTTAGTAGAATTGGGAATTGTGGTTATATTGCATAATATGTTATGGGCTTGAAGTCTTGCTAATGGAATCATAATAAAAGATAACGATAGTTCATGAGAGTGAACTTGAAACAATTTGATCCTTAATTGTGTTTTATAAATTTAATTTTTAGGATGTTTAAGTATAGCTAATGATCTTGTTGATGAACATACCAAGTTATTAATCATTCAATATTGTATTTTCATTATTTACAAATATAATGAGGATGTGCTATCTTTTGTTCCCTATTCTTTTGGTATCAAAACTAGTTTAGATATATTTGGGTAGATGAAATATTATCAAAATGACGAAGAATGTATGTATCAATTTGAGTAATGAAATTTTTGTGGAAGGGTTTTCAAGATTAATGAAGTTTTTAAAGATATCCACCCCCAAGTACTTTGATATTACATTTCATTGGTTTTGCCACTATCCAAATTATAGGGTTTGATCTTAAAAAGGCAAGACCTGGTGATTTTGCGATTGGTGTAGCATTGTCAAGATTTTATATATGAACAAGAGTGTGTCTGTCAATAATAGGATTTTAGAAAATAACAACTATGTTTACAATTGGATTTATAGTGATATTGGATTAAATGACTATGGTCATTAAAGTCATGTTAAATAGCTTGCTTAAACAACTCAACATGGCATGGTGTCAAGTTGTGTCCAAAACAATTATGTGTAATGTCCATGTGGATTTACACTTAAAATAAAAATATGTAATCATTTTATAGTGATTTATGACACATGTAATCATGTTACAATCGTTTACGACACATGTAGTCATGTTGTAGTCATTTAAGACCAAGTTCAAAATGTCATTAGAGGGAATTGAACCCTCATCTCCATGGTCACAAACCAATTCCTTAACCATCCAACCAATACTTCAACTTGTGATGTATTATGTCATTGCATAAATATGAAAATGTATATTTCAAATCTTATGCATTATCATATCAATATTTAATTATGTAATTTCACATTTTAATTACATAGTTATAATTTATTAAAATAAATATTTTAAACTCAGTGTTCAAATTTAATGTTTTAAAATTATGATTTTAGTTATAAATTAAATATAATTTTTAATTTCTAACTTTATTTAATATTTGGTTCATAAATTCGGATATTTTTTAATAATTAAATTAAACTGATTTAATATATTTTGGGGTCATAAATTAAAATTAATATTTTTAATTAATTTAATGCATATTTTTCATTCCATACTTCCATAAAATTTATAAATTTCAAAATTTGAAATGTAAATATATTACCATCAATTAAAAATATTTATTTGAAATTTTTCATTGTAAATTTTTTAAAATATAAACGTACATATAAATATCACATGATTTAATTTTTAAAATTAATTTCATTATCATTGGTTAAACCTTTATACATGTATGCATGCCATTTGTAAAAATAACGAACTAAAATATAACATTTTTATAAATCTTTAAAAAATGATTCCACTTGAACTTCATATACACATGTTTACATGTATGCATACATGACTATTATCATTACAAAATGACCTATGAAAGCATTCATGAACCATGATTACAAATTCAAAACTATAATAGTGCTTAAGGATGTTTGAATATCAAAATCAAAAAAAATATATGTATTTTTATTTTTTGGTTTTTTGAACACATGGATCCCTTCTTGTGAAATATATTAAAGTTCACAAAAAATTGAAATGATTTGGTGAACATTTGATAAAGAAAAAGGACTTTTGAAATTAAAAAACAACATGTCCCCATGGTTTTCTTGAATGTTTTAAACATATAAAAAGATTCTTGAAACATGGTGAATTCTCATGAAACTTTTATAATTGCAACTTTGAAAGTATAAAAACTTATTTTAAAATTTAAACAAAATTGATATATAGGGTTCCCATGGTGATTTTTCAAAAATTAAAAAAAAAAGTTATTAAGGACTATCCACACACTTTGTGGCTCCTTTTTCATGTTTTCACCCCTATAATTTTTTTTATGAATGTATGTTAAATTATTTTTCATGATGTGTGATGTCAATTATTACCCTAGTACCTTGGCCAATTCAACATTAATTATATTATTTTTTAAAATGTTGAAATTTTCAAAAATTATTTCTTCCAAATCAAAAATATTTTGAAGAAAAATAGTGAATATTGAAAAATATTCCATGTGTTGAAATGATTTTTTCAAAATTAATTAATTATTTGATGGACATGTGTTGAAATGGCTAAGGTATTACAATATTTACATTGTCAATATAATTCATAATATACAATTAGATTATGACTATGATTAGTTTAATTTGATTACATACTTACACTATGTGGCAAAATTACCCATGTTAAATGTAAAGTGATGAACATTTTCCACATCATATTTTAAATAATATTACAATTTTTTTAATAGACAGTTGCATAAGACATCAAAATCCTTCTAATATCATATGCCATATCATAATGTCATGTGTTACATCATGTCATAGTTATTATTGTTGGTTAGTCACTGTAACAACCTTACATCTTTAGCTTGAATGTATATAAAATTAAATACATGCCACATTATGTTAAACATTCATTCCATTAATCCATTAGTTGTAATAACCATTAGATTGCAACTAAACATATTGTCACATAAGTTAGATAGTTGCAAATATGGTTCATAGTTGTTTTTTTAGTTGTTGAGGATCACTAATTGTTTAAGAAGTGGTTGCATAGGACATAAATTCTTCTAGTGTGATGACATCTATAGATGACTAGGGTTGGGTCTTCCTTGTTAGATAGAATGTTAGGTTTTCTACACCTAGATGGCCCTATACTATGATGTGAAAAAAAATGTAGATTGCATGAAAAATCTTAATGCAATACCTAGGGTAAGGGATATATGGTTGCATATTAATATGACATTCTTGGGAGGATTTGCAAAATTCTTTAAACTAGAACATAGGGATAGATTACAAGAGGGCAATCGGATTATTAGAGTGGAGTTCTTTGAATGTGAAGCATATGTATTAAGCTATAAGCTCCAAAGGAATGGAGAAGGGGTATTAGTTTGGGTTTATGCAAGTAGTCATGACATTTGTTTTAATAAGAAAATTGACAACAATAGGATGATGGCAATAAGAATAAAGGAAAAACTTACCAAGAACGACATTGAGGTTGAATAACAATAAGATGTGCAAGCTTGTTATGCACCAATTTTGGAATAGGAGGTAATTATCGGTGCAAAGGAAAAGTGGCAATGCTATGTAAATCACTTAACCTATTTTATTTGTGATTTTCTACAATTAAATCTAGAAGGCAAGAAACCTCCTCCATACCTAGGGGACATATGGGTTCCAACATTGCCTATTGATCAAGATAGATACATTAGGATTTTTGTTCCTGGGATGGAATGTTGGTTTAGGATTAAAAATAGATTGGTGAAAGTGGAACATGCCGAGGTAACATCAAGATTGTTGAATTGGATGTTGGAGATTGATAAGACCAGAATGCATAGATGGATTATTGAAAGTGAAGATCATGTGGATTTCTATGTGTATCCCTAATTGAATAATTAAAAAAAAAAAGAAAACAAGATTCCTTATCAACTTTGTGTTTGCATGATGACTAGCCCCAAGGGCACATGGATGAATTGTTATGGGGGAAGGAACTTGAAGGTGTTTTAGATTGGACTAAGTAGTTGGAGATGGTGTTAGAGGTGCAATGCTATGATGAACTCAAGTTTTTCAAAATTGCAAGGTTGAATTTGCATGGCAAAGTTAAGGATTGGTACAAAAATCTTGAACCTACATTTGCTGATCGTAATGAGATGAAGGTTGGAATGCAACAAAAATTTCAAAATGTAAATTTAGATGAATTATGAATGAAGATGGATGCAGTTAAGTAGGAGTTATAGCAACACATCCAATTGTATTTTAATGGTTTGACAAGTTGTTTAAAAAAAGGAAGGTAAAAGACATGGAACAAAGGTGTAGACTCCTTGCACATCTACATTTAGATATTAAAAAATTGTTTATATTGAAAAGTTATGCCAATGTTGAAGAAATGCTAGTAGTTGTGAAGGAAGTTGAGAGGGTATCAGGTGAACTTGGAAAGACACCACTTGAATCTCTCAAAGAAAAACAAGAGGAAGGTATGATTTCTATGTAGTACAAGAGAAATATGTCACTATTTTGAATGAATCTTTCATTAAATTTTTCAAGGGAGCTCTATCTAGTGTTGGAACAAGTTCACCATGAGTCAATAGTTCCAATATGTGTCAAATTTGTAAATCCACTTCTCATATTGCCACAATGTCCTTGTGCATAAGACATTTGAAGCCAAAATGTGCCAAATGTGGTCATCCACATAAAATGAAGTTTTGTGGAGTAATATCTAGATATTGCTTTGGTATGGGACATGTTGAAGATAGATGTAAGCATCAAAAAGATAGAAAAACATTGTTTACATCCAATAACTATTTGGAGGTCTTGGTGGATGATGATGAAGTAACATTTGAGCATTTGAATAGGTTATGTGGAACAAAACATGATATTTTCTCCGAAGTTAGGATACCTAGGAGGAGATTGCCTGTGGAAACACATGATGTAGAAGTAGATAATGACAAAGAGGTTGGCCATGTGGACATGTTGGAAAAAGCTCCCTAATGTGATCCAAAATACTTACCCATTTCATCAAAGGGAAATTTCCCTTATCACCTATGGAGATTATATTGGCAATACTTGGAAAGTTGGAATATTTGGAAAGTCTAGTCAAATTAGCAAGGAAGAATCGTGATGAAGGTTTAAGTTTAGTTAACCTCACGAAGGTCGTGAGATCTCATGCGATGCATAAAATTAGCATGAACAAAACCATTGTAGCAAGCTACTTCATCTAGTTGTAAGGATCAATAATCATTTGGTTGAAGGTTTAGTTGACATTGTTGCTTCAATGTTTGTAACGTTTACTAATGTGGTTCAAGAAATAGGCATCATGTATTTAATTGTTGGGTGAAAGAGATACAAGATTGCATATGGTGTGGTAATTCAAACATTTGGTAGGATTAATGAGCTCCATGTGAAGGTTGGTGACATCCAATGTTACTTTCATGGTAATGGACACTAATAGTTATGATGGTTAATTGGGTTTAAACTTTCTTATCGAGATAAGAGTTATGGTGGATGTTGAAAAGGGGTTAATACAAATTTGATAGGGTCTAGGAAACAATGTACATATTTTTTCATTAAACATGAATATGTTACAATTGGTGATAGAGAGAAGTTGCAATGAAATGAAGATAATTGAAATGACATTTTGCGATTGTGGGATATTGGATCTCAATCACTAGAAATAAAGGACATGTCAATGCTCCAAGAAGACAACCAAACATTGTCCAATGATGAAATTAACTTCAATTCTTCTGATGATTTGGAGATGGAAGAGATGGCAAATGATGAACAAGGAAGGTTGTTCCTACAAGATAAATAAAAAATGGTAAAAGATCTAATGGACAACATGATAGAGCTTTTTGTGCAAAAAGAAGGTACCAATTAAATCATGAATTTGATTTTGGAAAAACATGTTGATAATGTGTTTTTTGGTGAAATATCTGATTTTAATGATTTTGAAGACTAGATGAGTTTTGTTGCATAGGATGAAAATCATAGGAATGAGCAATTCATGGCTACAACATGTATGTAGGTGTTTGAAGTTTTTCAATTGGAAGCAAAATCAAATGCTCAATATGGGAGTATGGCATCCAAGGCACATGCGAAGGAAAAGGATGGATAGGCTGAACTTAAGTCCAAGATCAAGATGAATCTTGATTTGGGCTAGGATAAAGTTGATCAATAATAGAAGTTGCTTGATTAGTTCCTAGATGTTTTTGCTTGGCATAAGGGTGAGTTGGGATGTTGTAAATATCGGGAGCATGTAATTGATATTCAGGGATTTCCACCATGCAAGACTACTCCAAGTTGATTTTCATTTTGGAAGAGGCAGAAGTAAAGAAATAAATTGATGTGTTGGTTATTTTAAGCAAATGAAGCTTATTACTTCTGAGTATGCCTACAAAATTATTTTATTAATGAAAAAGGATGATAGTCATAAATTTTGTGGTGATTATTGACTATTGAATTTGCAAACCCAATGGGATTCTTTCTCAATGCCATTGGTTGAAAATGTTTTGACCTAGCTTCAAAAGTCATAGTGGTTTTCTACTCTTGATCTACAATATGGATTTGGGTCCATTAGAATAGTTTTAGAAGACATTTGCAAATCTACCTTAATCACTAAATCCAAATTGTTTGATTGGATTATCATGCCATTTGGGATGAAGATGCCACAAGTACCTTTTCATAGACCATGACAAAAGTCTTTGGGGCTTACATGGACAATTTTCTAAAAGCGTTTGTAGATGATTTGTATGTCCATAGCATGAGTTGGGAATAGCATTTGGAACATCTTTGATGCTTGTTGTTAAAGTTAAGGGAAGTTAACTTCAAACTTAACCCTTGAAAATGTGAATTTGTGAAATCTAACTTGACAATTATGATGGTCATTTCCATGTTATGATGGTTTACAATTGTGTGCAAGGCTTAAGAAGGAAGTATGCATTCGCCTATGTTTACAATATGGCATGTCCAAGAAGGGACAATTTTTTTTCAAGATGAAGTAATAGCATCGGAAGAAACTAGTTTTATTTTTTGTGAGCAACACAAATGTTCTTTGTGAAATCTTTTTAGTGACAAGAGTTCTATCCATGTGCATCAACCATTTGATGTAAACTCTAGGCCAAAATGTTGCAATAATAAAACTATCCAGCACCTTTGGACATTTAAAATCTTGAATTAACAACAAAACAAATAGGAGCCCAATTGTGCTTTCCAAGCAATTTTTTTACCACCCACACATGTTCCTCCACCAAGGCATGGATTATAAACCATCACCTCCAATGTGCCCCAAAACATTAAACAATATGAGATCATATCAATAAAAAATTTCTTAATATGCATTGCATGCATTTTATCATAATGATGCCAAGTTCATTCATCACCCTACTTGGAGTTGGGAACGAAGTTCAACAATTAACAAGTTGTGCTAAGTGAGTCAACTGTTGTCCTATGTAGAAAGTGGGGTGTAATCCAAAATGACAAACTTGTCTTTGTGCAAATGCACAATATATTGTATATTACATGTTTCTTTTCTTTTCTTTCATTTGATATTGCTCATGAATGTTCATGTGGAATGCAAGAGAATACATCCAAAATACATTTACCTCATATATATTGTTGAGATTTGTGACAAGATACATTTGAATATGAAAATTATAAGTCTTAGATGCAAGTTAGTTTACCTTGACCAAAACTTCAAACATTCTCCAAAATGGAAAACTTTTTATTATTCATGGGATGACTTATACGTTCAATATACACATTTTCACATATTGTAATTTTTCCATTTCAATTAGCTCTTGAATGTGTTGCATTAAATACCTAGTTGAATGTTCAAGCATCCAAAATGAAAATATTAGAAATAATTTGATATCCAATATGATGTTCTTGATGTGGAGCTTGAAGCATAATCCAACTTCAATCCACCAAAGTCATTAAACAGTTACTAACCTTGTCGTCTACAAGTTTCATCAGCTTCAATTGTTCCAAAAACTTTAATCCATTCCAACCTTAGTGTAATCAATTTTCATTTTCCCTACTCTCCTTAAATTCGAAGTAATATAATAAACTTAATTCTTCCATGTAATAGATTTTCATCCATCCACTATCCTGAAAACAAATAGAATATATCATATCATGTTGAAGGCATATGGGTCTGATGATGGCAGCCCTTTGCAATTGAGTGTACACAAATGCAAATCCAATTGACAAGAGAAATTACAAAGCCTCTCAGGTAACCCCTAAAGGACTCTCAGGCAGCCTGGAAATACAATACTTTCCTAGTAGCCAGCTTAGAAAACTTGGAGATGGTCAAAATCTGGATACCCAAAACAGAACACATTTTGTCATACATTTTGGCCTTCCTTCCCTTCTTCTCTCCACCCACACATGACATACACTTTTTCTTCCCAGAAGTAAAAGGAACTTGTGCAAAATGTAATTTTAGATGATTTAGGGTTTAAAGATTGACTTTGTTCAAATCCCACTATACAAATCAGTTTCCTGACTTGGGTTGGGGGGGGGGCAGATACAGGCACTAACAGAAGCTGCAGTGTTCAAGCAAGAAGAAGAATCGTGTTCAAGCCAACTTCAAACCATTACAAACCCCAAATCCTGAAGGTTTTATCCTCAAGACTTTGAGGGAGAGGGAGAGTGAGAGAGACATTGATACACACACATTTTCTTCACACTGGTAGTAGTGGATCTACAGTTTCATTTTGGGTTCTTATGATACAAAAAACACAACAGATTTGCACTGCAGAAGAAGAGGAAGACTAAGGGGTAAAAAAAACAAAGGTTCAGTTTGCCTTATTCATCTTGACTTGGCCTTGAACTTGTTCTTGAAGTTGTGTGCTTGTGGAGAGTGAGTGCTTGGAATAGTATCAGAGAAATGGAGGTAAGAACACGGTAACCAATCGCCATCCCTGCCAGTATGAGAATGTTTTCCCACTTGCCTATTCTCGCCTTTGGTACTTGGAAGGTGGTTTGCAAAGTAACTTGCGGGGATATTGCAGGTGCATTTGGAATGTTGGATGGAAATGTTACCCCTGTATACTCATTTTCCAAAAGCCCCTGTGTGGCAACCATCATCAACTCCCTCCCCTCAATGAGTTCTTCATGTAGATTAGAAACAATGTGTAGAGTTAGTTGGCAAAATCTGAGATAAATAATATCCATTTGATGATTTGATGAAAAATACAAACAAAAATGAGTTCAAGAAAGACCTGGATGGCATAAGTGTAAAACGAAAGATAGGATACTGGGTAAGTCCACACTGGCTTTGGTAGCTCATCTCCCAGCCGGAAATATCCCGCAACCAGCAGCATCAGTATCTGTCACCAGCAAAGAATCCAGCATGCATAAGATGAAATGCTTCTTCCCAAACCGAAAGCACTGGATGCAAAAATGGACTCAGTATTCACACATTCATGAATGTAGTAGCAGCTTTGAGAGAGAGAGAGCTCAGCAAATTGCAAGTATGTAGGTAGGTAAGTGTTCAGAAGACTGGTGTACCTGGATGCAAAGTGTGGTGATGATCCCTTCAAAAACTTTGGGCAAGGTGGTTGCTATGAACATCATCAGGCCATCCATGATAGCAAAACACATGAAGACATTGATCACAAAATACATAAAGTGGGAGAATGATGGATGAAGTCCAATGAGGAAGTATGAGATTGAAGAGCACACAAGTGCCAGCACCAGTAAGAAAGGAATTGATGCCAACAGGTTTGCAAAGACAAACTTGCTGCTGATTGCTGTACTACGTCTGTTGGCAATTTCTTGAGAAACAACCTGTTGGGGAAAGCCAAATTATCAGAGCCACCACACAATTTGGTGAATGACTACCGGAGACATGAAATGTAGATTTCAACATAATCCTTCTGTAACAGGTCAGATTATATACCTAACCCAACAAGCATAACTAAAAGTATAGCCTTCATGAGATGACTCAGAAAGAGAGCAGACAAACGGTTCACACAAGAAACTAACCTTAACTTCTTTTACGATAGCAGGAAAACCTGCAATTGATAGAAACCCAAGAAACGCAACTGTCACAAAGATGGCAGCTGCTCTTCCCTGGCCAACACATCACCAGTTCAGACAATCATTTACATCAATACTGCAGAGAAAATGAACTTCAAAGATTTCTAAAATGTGCATATGTGGAAATTTCTGAAATCATTTCCAAAACATCATTACATCATCATATTGCACATAGGATTTCTGATGTGATGAGAAAACAATGTAAAAAGAGTGTAAAAACAAGTGATTATGTACACATTCCCACAGTCAATCCATAACATATTTTGGCTATGTTAAAAGAAGATAACGCATGGCTCTTTTGTGCTTTACCCTAATGGAGTTGAAGGAATGGCCAAGATTGTAAAACATAGTCCCAATGCACAAGGTTAGCACTGTGGAGAGCAGCAACCGCAGCCAATAGTAGCCAAAATCACGTCCCATGCTCACACATGAACGCCATGTCAAAACTGACAAGCACATCAACAGGCCAGCATGGCCTGCGCTTTCCATAATTGGCCCTTCCTGAACATACATGAAAATTCACTGAACTTTTATACACTTGAGAGAAGATATGAGTGACTACTGACAGATCACAGAATGAAATAGAAAGTCTTCTCTGTTGACAGACTGATCACGGTGGTAGCAGTATCCTGGAGAGGTACAGTACAGCAGCATCTAGGGTTCATTGCCAAACATAATAGTTGATTGTTTTTTTCTCTTGGAAGTAGTGGTGTATGAGACAAATCCTTAAAAGACATAGGTGAGATGTTGAAGGGTTTTTCCATACATTTTCACAAAGCTGAACCACAAGAGACTGCACAAGTCCAAAGTCAGATGAAGCTTGAAAAGTTGCTTCCAACGTGCGTAATGCCACAGAAGACTCAATTTGGCTCCATGTTTGGTCCCCAGATTCCTCATCCTACACAATAACATATCACCACAAAACAAACTGTCAATTCCAAAGTGCAGCAACTCATCATTTGGCGAAGTTCATCTCTATAAACTTTTTGCTTCAGAGAAGGGTTTTTTTCCACTTGTGGATGGAGTGTTTGGAGCCTAAACCTGCCCAAACTTGAATACAGAATTGATGTTGTCCAGGTTGGGATCGATAACACCCAGAAAGTAGTCAGTTGGATTTTGCAAGCGAGGACATGGAAATCCTGAGTTTGCAAAATGCTGCAATCACATATGGATGCACCCACCACTTTTAGCATGTGTATGACAGCACATATACACAATCAAAGCTAAGTAGAGCTAGACAATAACCCTATTTGTTGTTGAGGAGATTGTGAGGAGGAGAAGCTTAGAAAGGGTTTTGTGGCTCGTATTCTAAAACTCAAATAAGGAATGTGTGTGTGTGTGAGAGAACATACATCAAGAGCACCTCTGGACGGCCCAAAATAGACAGTAACACCAAGAGAGAGAAGACACAGCTGGTCCAGCAGAGGCCATGCATGACTCGTAGCTTGCTGCATTGTGGTTACAATTGTACACCGTCGGGTCCATGCTAACTTCCTCAGCGTAGCAATCACTAGAACACTTCCCACACTGCAATAACATCCCAAGACAGACCCACTCAGTGCCCACCCACCACAATAGATGAGTACAGTCAAAAAACCTAACAAGAGTCCTTAGCTCACAAAGCATGTCATCATCAGGAATAGCAGTGACAATGAGCTGCCACAGCCAACTTCCCACTTACTTCATCAGCTCCACAAAGACTGTAGAAAGACAAGTAAGAAAAAATAGAGAGGGGGAGGGAGATGAGAGAATTAGAAGCAGGGGTGAAGAAGGAGGAAGGAAGGAAGGGGGGTCTCTACCTATCAAGGCCGTATGTGGGCTCTTCCAGAAACAGCAAGTATGGGCATGAGAGCATGTGCACAGCTAAACTGAGCCGTTTCCTTTCCACTTGGGAGAGACCACCGGTTTCATGTGAGCACCCAATGCGGACACTCACCAGATCTTCCAAGTCCATCTCTGAAATGGATGCATCAACCCGGGAAAGCTTTTTGGAAAGAGGTAGCCCACTTGGGAGTTGCGAGAGAGCAGAATAGTAAAGAAGTTCACGAACTGTCAGTGATTCAATCAGTTCTTCATCTGGTCTTATGTATGCCTGCCATGGGCCCCAGAAAAACAAAACCAGACAGCCTTTGATCGTCAGGATTCCTCAATTCTGATCAAGCAATTCAATGGATATCGAGATGGCTCAAAGAAACAAGCTTTCTTGATGCCGGTGAAACATATGGAGAAAGAAAGAAAAGGGTCCAGGAGCTTACATATGTGCCATATGGAAGCCGTTGTCGGAAACCATTGAGCAGAATTTCTCCATACAATTTTGCATTCTTGGGAAGCTGGTCTGTTAAAGATCCCGAATCAAAATGCAACAGCAATTCAGCAGAAAGCAGAACAAAGAGTTTCCCACTAAACAGATGCAAATACAGACAACTCCAGATGACTCTGCAACCTCCAAGAAATGCCATTGTGTGTGCTTTCTTGCATAAAGAACAAATGGAGTTGAGGAGGAATAAATGAATTCAACAAGAAATTTGTGATCTCAAGTCATGTGCATTCTGCACCTACCTGCCAAAGCTTTCAACAAAGTTTTCTTCCCAGAACATGCAGGACCCATGATGGAGAGCACAGAACCCGGTCGAGCAAATCCAGTAGCACTCTTCAGTAGCTTTGTAGGAGCTTCTCCTCTTTTCCCACCATTCAATGTGACAGTCAGATCCCGCCATACAAGAGTTGCACCCTTCTCAGGTTTCTTTGGGTCCGGAGTTTCCATAGCATTACTTGGTGAGAATATTACAGCCCTCGGGATGTCCTGCAGGGTTGATGGTGGCACAGACATCATGGCAGATATATTGCTCTTTGAAACTGGCTGATGGTCCTGCTGCTGCTGTGCTAGAAGAGGTAAGTACTTTGTGGGGGATTCTGGAGGCTGCATGAGCCGGTGGTGGCTTCCAGCTGCTGCTTGCAGATGGTCTCCATCAGATGACGGGCACCGAATCTCATGCTCTTGCATTGTGGTGCCTGCTAGGCCTAATGGACTACGACCCGGTCCCTGTTTTTTGTTTGCAGATTGTTGAACACTTGCAGATAAAAGGTCTGTTGCTGTTGTGGGTGACGATGCATCACCCATCTTGGCAGCTGTTGCAAGAAAGAAAGAGAGAAAGAGATAGAGAGTTCAATTTGAGAGGAAACTGCAGAGCACCCCAAGTGAAGCAGAAGAAGAAGACTTGATTGCAAAACTGTCGCCTTCTACTTTCAGCATCCTGGCCACCAAATCCCCCAAGAACTTGTCAAGTCTAATGACAACAAGTTTGTGCAAGACTACAAACATAACACATTTCACAACATCCGTTGGAGAAGGAGAGAGAGAGAGCGCAAGAGAGACACAGAGTCACACACACATGCACATACACTGTGTGAGAGGTCTTGTTTTTCTACAATGCTAGCAAACTTTGTTGTGGGTGTCTTCTCGCACACAACATCATCACAGCAAGCAACCGACACCCACTACAAAACAAGAAGAGTATAAGCTCTTACCATGTCGTAAAACAGCAACGAAGCTCACACAACAGAAAGAACCAAGAAGAAGCAGAAGAACAACACAGCACTAACAGCAGGAGAAAAACCCGGCACTAACAACAGCTCCCAAACACCTTGCAATCAAAGAAGAAGAAGAAGAAAGAAATTATGGCAGCAGAGACATACCCATTATAGCCGCCGCTGCCGCCGCCTTCTTCTTCAACAGTCCGCTTGCAGTTTGTCACCTTTTGTATATTATATCGAAAAATGGGGGTGGAAGGAAGGTTCACGAACTTTTTTTGTTTCGTTTTTTGCTTTCAGCTGAGCTGCAAAATGTGTTGGAGAATCCTCCTTTCTTTCAAGACACAAAAAAAACCACTCAAAGAATGACGCTCACGTAGTATATAAGTAGTACTAGTAGTCCTAAACTTCTTCCTCGTCCTCACACCAAAACAGCTTCATCTGCAAAACAAAACAGTGACCCACTTCAGGAACAGAAATACAGCAGCTGTTGGAGTGCAGCTGCATGTTTGCATGGACTGCAGTGCTCAAGCTACAAAGTCAAGGAACAGGAATCAAAAAAACAATGCAGCTGGCTGCTTATAACAAAAAAGCCAGAGAAAAACAGGAAAAAAAAAAGAAAAAAGACAAAAGATGCAATGGTAGCTACAACAAAATCCCCAAAGAGACAGAGAGAAGAAGAAGAAGAAGAAAGAATGATACAACAGTAGCAACAACAAATTTCCACAGAGCAAAAGGAGAAAGAAAACTGATGCAACAGTACAAAAGTGGCAACAACAAAAACTGAGAGAGAGAGAGAGAAAGAGAAGAAGAAGAAGCAGCAGCAGCAGCGCTCAGCTGATGCAAAAGTGGGAAAAACAAAATTTGAGAGAGAAGAGAACAAGAAAGAAAAACAAGAACAAGAAGCTAATGAAGCAAAATGGCAACAAGAATAAAATTCCTGGGAGGGAAGAGCTGCAGCAGCTCATGCAACTTGCAACCAAAATTCCTTACCAAAAAAGCTTGACAACAAGACAGTAGTAGTAATTATGAAAAAGCTGTTTCTTCTTAGACTTCTACCAACTCCTCCTCCTTCTCCTCCTCCTGTCAGCTGCTGCTGCTGCTGCTGCAGCTTGCATGCACTTGTTGTACCCTCCTCCTCCTCCTCCTGCTCCTCCTCCTCCTGAGTCTGCTTCCCTCCCAGGGCTCCTCACTCACCACTGTGCAGTGAGATTTGTGTAAGGATATGTGTATGTCAGCAGCAACAGCAATCAGCAACAGCAGGCTTTTTTGTTCTTGTTCTTGTTCTTGTCCACAACTAGTAGTGTGTTAGTGATTCTGGAAATTTCTCTTCTCCCCAGCAGCAAGAACAAACAACAAACAACAAACACTCTCTAGCCTAAACCCACAAACCCCTTTTTTAAATTTAAAATGTGTTTTTTGGCAATTTTCTTCAACACTTCTCTTCTCTCTCCAAAATCTTCTCTTTGATGAAGAGTGGCATTTTCCAGAAAATACCATTTGGTATCTTTTCCAATCCAATTGTGCATTCTATCATTGAGGATTGGTTTAGATCTTTCTTTTGGGGGTTTTTTTTTTTTTTTTTTTTTTTTTTTTTTCTTTTTTGGGTGGGTTGCCTTGGTTTTTGGCATTTGATCCATCATCCCACAAGAGGGATGGGATGGAAGGGGTAAGTCGGTGGGGATGGAGGGGGGGAGAGAGGCTGGGCTGTCTCCAAGCTTCAACTAGGTACCATTTGTAGGAGTGAGTAGAGATTTGTTTGTTTTTTGGGGTTTTCTTTGGTAGAGTATTAAAAAATAGTTGTGAAGGTTTGATGACACTCTCTGAATTCAACACTGTGTGAATTGAATGAAAGCTCCTCCCACTCCCCCCCCATTATGGCTCAAGTATTAAGAAACTCAACATTGAATTGCAAAATTTCCATTGCCATTTATTGAACTTTTCTACAAACCTCCTCCAATACCTCAACTCCTCAAGGTTTATATAAAAGAGCGAGATGAGAGAGAGAGAGAGAGAGATGAGAGGCTATAGCAAGAGAAAGTTGATAACAATAGTGGGTGGGACTTTGGCCAAATCCCCATCCAAAGAATCAATCCAAATTTTGGGCAAATTTGAAAATGTTTTTGGTTGTCAATTGGAATACCTAGGCTACTAATTTCTATGCTGGAATCATAACAAGATAGAGAGAGAGAGAGAGAGAGAGAGAGAGCATAGTGGGGAGTGAAAATCCCTATTTGATTTTATGCAATTGGTGCTAGTCTGAAATATCTGCCCCTTTCCTTCAAGGAAGGAGGAGTAGTGGTTTTATTATTATTATTATTATTATAATAAATTTTTAATTCCCCATATTTTTGAGGTGGGTTAGTTGGTGATTGATCCACAAGAAGACTTTGCCAAATTTGTCTGCAGGTCAGAGAGGAAAGTAGAAAAGTATAGGAATTGTGCTATATAGTTTTGGCTATATTCTAGAATGTATTGTCTAAATATGGTGATTTAAAAAAAAACAATCCTCATAATGTGATTGATTTTGGGCCAATTTTGTCCCCCAAAAAAACTTGGCTTTGTATATGTTGCACTGCCTTCTTAGTACTATTTTATTTGCAGGTTTGGGTTTCAATTTTAAGTTAGCAATTTTGAATTTATGAACAGATACATATAAATATTTTCTGAAGAATTTTTACTTCCTATATTAGGCTAGCCAAGAGTTTTGCAATTGGAAGCATGGCTATCAATTTGCAAGAAAAATGGGCCTCCCCACCCTCACTCAAGAACATAGAGTTTGGGTGATCACTATTAAATGTCACAATAGCAATGGGATTCTTTTTTTAATTAAAAAAAAATTCACCACATTGTAGGTCAAACAAACCAAGGCTTGTGAAATAAATGGTGGCAGTGGTTTTCTCCCCACCATGGATGTGTCCCTGGGTGAAAAACAAAAGAGGTCCAACAAGTGTTGTAACTTGTGGAAGGCTGGCCTGGCTATTGTTGCAACCCTAAACCAGCAACCTACATGAATGGGTAAACCATGGTGAAAAACAAAACCTCGAACTATTTTGGGTTGGGTTGATTCTAAACATTATAAATAACCCATCCCTAGACTGAATAGGTAGGGGTGTTCTTAGGAAGGGCTCTTTAGTCTAGGCCCAAAATAGTGATAGCCAATATTAGGAATAAAATTTCCATGCAACCAAATGAGAAGTCATATCATGAAGGAGGCCTCCCCTTTGTTTTCTTAGGGTCTCTTAAGTCCAAATTTAACATTTGCCTTTGATTAGGTCTCTACCAGAGCTTACTCAAGAAGGTGAAGATAGTACCACCAGAGTAGGTTTAAAAAAGCTCTGAACAAAATGGGTGTTTCTTCAGTTGACTTCTGCCAATCAAATCAACAAAACTGTGACCTAAATATATTCATTGGAATTGGTGTGTGCACTGCATGCACTACTAGGTAGGCACTTGTCAGAAAGAACCTGCCACATTATTATGTATGTATGTATGTATGTATGTATGTATGGACTCTTGTGTGCAAGGGGAAGAAGAGAGTCCAAGGTTTTTGAACCTCACCCAACTCAAGAAAGAAAAATATATAATGTGTTTTGTGGGAAGCAAATGATGAGAAGTTCAAGAATTTGTTGGGCACAAAAAAATCATATACCTACTACCCTACTTACTACTTACATACCAAATAATGTAGTAGTAGTAGTAGTAGTAGAGTATCATGGCAAGTTCAAACCTTTCAGTTTTGAATTATTATATTTTATTTTGAAGATTCCATGTCCAAAAAAAATTGTTTTCAGAAATTAATTTTATTGAAAAATTTCCAGTAAATTCATTTTTTGAGGGAAACAAATTTATGTTTTTTTGAAAATTTCAATCAGTTTTTGAAAAACAATATATGATTAGGCTAAGTGTGGAAGCTGCCAAGGTAGGGTTGTGGGTACTTACTTACTAGTCAGGAGTTGTGACAGCTTCTAGTCTGAAGTTTGGATTATGCCTTTATTTTATGGCAGGACTGGTGTCCAGTTTCCCAGAGCAGCAGCAGCAGCAGCAGGCAAATATACAAATGTTTGGCAGGTTTAGAATTATTGGTAAATAAATAAATATGTTTACAATTGATAAATATCGAATTGGAATTGAGTCTGATTTTTGGAATTGGTTCCAGAAATTAAAATCAAAATTTTCTTTTCTTTTAAAGAAGTAGATTCCCAATTTCATTCTGGTGTGAAATCATAACAGGAACCTTTTTTTTTTTAAATTTGAGGGAAAAAAAAATACTAGAACTGGGGACTAACCAGAGGTTAACCAGCAATTAGCCACCAGACCAACCCAGAATAACCCAAAACCAGCTCTGATTTTCAAACCCAAATCAAAATCAAAACCAGAATTTACTTTTTTTTCTTTTTTTTTCCTTTTTTGTGGGAAGAATCAGACCCAGAACTGGATTCTTGATTCCATTTATGTGTGAAAGAACCCAAACCATTCTAATGTCTTTTTAAGTGTTGGGCAGTACCTCTGGTAAGTGATCTAGATGGTTTAAGTCTTACCACCTCTGGTAAGACTTAAACTAGAACCATAGGTACTACCCAACACTGTTGTTATATATATCTGATAGTGAGACTTGTATAGCCTTGGTATATGAAACTGGTATTACCTCAAGTCCTTTACCAAGCAAGTATTGGTAACTAGGCTATGTAGTAGTTGTAGTAGTAGTACCTTAGGTCCCAACTAGGCAAGTACTGGTACCAGATAGGTATTGCCTCAGGTCATACCTATCTGGTGGGTTCTCTCATGAGCTGATGCCAGGACCAGTATCAGTCTATATACCCAAGGTTCCAGCCTGGTGCCCACTAACACTGGTTAGAACTTGAGTTGTGTGATTTGATTTGATTCCCAAAAGGCAACATTAATTAACAAGGGGTGTGTCACACTGTATAGCCTTGCCATTTACATTAAAAAGTATTATCTTATTAAGGCAAAAGAAGAATAATTATGGAAACTCAAATATTTCACAGTACAAAAAAATATAATCTTCAAAAAAATCCTTTCCCTAATAGAAACCAAAAATCCTTCCTAAAAGAAACCAAAACCCTTCCCCAAAAGAAACCAAAATCCTTCAAGATAATTTTTATTACTCCGTAACTAATTTCAAGTTTCAACACAAGCCAAAATATCATCTTTCAAAAATCTTCATCTAGAAATAAGACCTACTTACCTAGGGGCCAAAATCCATTAATAAGCTATTATTTATTATACAATATAATGAATCTAAAAACACAAATATCCCAAGGCAAGGCCAATAAATATTAAGTTTGGATTAAAATATTAAGTTAATAATGAGTGAGGGAGGAGGATCCCTGAGTAAGAGGGAGAGAATTCATTCACCAAGTTGGAAACAAAAAAAATTGAATTCATCACTTTAAGATGAAGAAGAACTAACTCATGTCATTTAAAAGAGAGAAACAGCATTTTGGGAAAGTGATCTTGAGAAATAGGAAATGATATCTTGAGGAAATAGCAAAACTTAGAAAACTCATCTTGGCAAAATAAGAGAGCATTTTGGGTATTCCATAAGAAAGTCCTATGCTGCATTTGCAAAGCAAGAATTGAATTTGAATCCAGGGTGATGGGGCTTTTGGTTGGGTTAGTTGTTTGTGTGTGTGTGTGTGTGTGGGGATGTGAGCTTTGTAAGTTTTCATTACAAGTACAATGACAATTAACACTCTGCTATAATAAAGGGGAGAGTTTCTTAAACCTTCTACACACTAGAATATCCCAAGGAGATCTAAATGCAGCATTCAAAGTTGTTGTCATTGATACACAAATCAACACCAGCTACTAATACCCACTACTAATTAATAATTTGTCATTATTGGGTCAGGAGAAGGATTGCACAGTTCACCAAGCTCACTAGTATAGTTACCGTTGTGTAGGCCAGGAGATTGATGCATCATGACTCTTCTTGCTTGATCAATGATGATGATGACTCATGATCAGGTTGTTGTTGTTTGATCTTCTTACCGTTTCTCCCTCCTCCCCCCTCTCCCCCAAACCATTTTCACAACTCTCTATAAACGGTGTTTTCATGATCTGACAACAATTTTTTGTAATAGTGAAGGACAAATCAGCTTCAAAACTGCTTGCTCCCATTTTTCAATTAGACACAAAAAACAGAATTATAAAACAAATCTCTGGCCTAACTCTGTCACCCTTTGCAGTGGAAGATTGGAAGCTGTGATTTTGAAAGGTTGTTTAGGGACTGTTTTTTTTTTTGTCAATCTCAGATCTTTCACATTCTTTCTTTGCCATCTCTGTTCTTGATTAATTTTGTTTACTGATCTCAGATCTTTACATCTTCCTACTGCTGATATTTTATTCAATCAACAATCCAACACTTGGGAGGATGTGGAACTTGGAACACAAATAAATAGCCGCATCCAAAAGAAAACCAAGAAAACCAGGGTGGGTCCTCACCCTGGTTTTGCAGTGTACTATTTTTCTCTTTGCAATGGACTTGTCCTTTGTGTCAGAAGAAGGAAAGAAAAGGAAAAAAACCCAAACAAAGGACATCTGGTTTGCTTCTGGTTGCACAAAATTGCAATTGGGTACTTACAGAGTTTATTACCTCAGGAGTGCGGTGCAAGAAGCAACATTTTTGTCAATAAGGTTCTTTTGCGCATTCTAACATACAAATTTATAAAGAACATGTATTTCTTTCCAGGAATGAAAACTATCTGCCTACAGTTGTTGTTCTATCATCTGCTTCTTCTATATCAGTTAACCCCAGAGCTGAACTTGAAACATAAACCCGACACTTTTTACTACTCTGAATCCAAGGGAGTGAAGTGGCCTAGAGACAACATTCAGCCCCCCTACCACTACTGTTTAAAAATTCATAACTAAGTTAAACGATATTCAAAAAATGTGATTCCACTTGGATGGAGATGTGAATCAACTTTGCACTGTTTCAGTCACACTGCTTTTTTCAACAGTTTGTGATGCTCCTACCAACTTTACTTACTCACAGTGAATCATTTTGTTTTATGCTGTTCTCAAAGTCATCTGCTTGCTAACTTACTTTACCTGTGGCATCAATCCAAGCTCAGTCATGAGGAGACATCAATCATGAGCCAAACAAAATTATGCCCATGAAACCCAATAAATGTGCATAGATCTCTTTGAGTCTTGAAGGAAAATTTATTCGAGAGAAAAGAACATATAAAATTCTTGTCCAGAACAAACTCCTTGCCTCTTTCTTCACCACAAATATGACAATAAATTATTAGTCAACCACTAAACCACATCAATAAGTAGGGGATAGTAGAGACTAGTGAGTGAATTATGTGCAAAATAAATACCAGTCTCGGCCGGTTCTTTGAACTTTTAAAGAACCACGAGCCTAGTTCCAATTCTTTAAATATTTCAAAATCAAAGAACTGTCAATTCTGATCATTTCAAAAATCTCAAAGAACTGGCAGTTTTCATCAAACAATCAGAGGTTTCTCTGGCTCGTTCTTTGACTTTGGAAATTTGATGATCATACTCATATTCCCAAGACCTGGTTCTTTGAAAACTTTGGGAATCGACAGATGTGTGTGTGTATATATATGGGTTGATAACCAGTGGGTATTTATATCTCGGTTTGAGAGCCACCCAACACTGGTAAATATGGCTTCTGAATTTCAAGCTGTGAATCCTTTGTGCTTGCACTTGGGTATATACTGCCACCTTCATGAATTGTTTGCTTGCCAGCCTTTGAAACCTTAAACCCTAAACCTAAACCCTAAACAAAGTTCAAAACCAAAACCTAACCTCTCAACAAGAAAGCAAGCAGAGCAATTAGCCAAGATTGATGAGGGAGCAGTAAGGTTGATTAAGTAAATGTTGACTAATTAGGTCTTGTTTTGTAGTTGTTGTGGGTTAATTAAGATCATTACATACTTCATAAACTCTATAAACTGAAATTGGAACATTTTAAACTCATCTCATCTGACTTATGACAGTTTAACATTTTCAATATTCAATTCAAAATTGTGACAATATTGTGACTCAACAATATCGCAACAATATTCAACATTCACAAAAAATTCAATATCTCCCACACCTTAGGTCTAAAAATTTCCAAATCAGCTTCATTAAATCCTACTCACTGAGGGCTTTCCGGGAATATCAAGACCATACCAAGACCATGGCCAAATTCCCATGTAATGTTTAGTTTTGATTTATATGAATTTTTCAGAAAAAAATTGTTCAATATTCAATAACTTCTCCAATGTAGGTTGAAACATTACAAAGCCAACTCAATGCACCCCCCATTCATTGAGTGCTTTCCAATGGTACCAATAGCATGGCAAGAGGCACTGTGGTTTGGGAGATCTCAACATGACAAACAATACAAATAACCAAACTACTTTCATAGATAGATATGAAGAGAACTTTATTGCCAAAACATCCCCTTTTGTAAATACGATATTTCTTATGGTAACTTTTATGTTGTAGTAGCTTGGAAAAGTTCAATAACAAATAATTGTGAGTGAAAAATTCAACAATTTTGAGAAATTCTCAAGATATATTGTTGAATATTTTTGAAATAAAAGTCAATAATTTTAAATATATTTTAAATTAGGTTCCTGAAATTAAGTTCATGAAGTTATTAACTGCAATGGATGAATGAATTGTCATGAATTTAACAATATTATGGTTGGATTGTCAAAAACATTAAAATTTTCCCCAAAGAATGCTGATTATTTTATTAAATTTTTTAATGATTATGTCAAAATCTTAGGAAAGAAAATTAAACATTCAACAACAAATCATTGAACATGCCAAGCTACTATGGTATTCAGAGTTTTACAACAACAAAAAATATTGAATACAAAAAAAAAAATTGCAAGCTTGTGTAAGAACTTTAAAAATATTGTTACATGACCTAAACCATAAGGCATTAAAAGATGACTAGATCCCAAAATTCAACATGACATTGCATTATAAAAAAACCTCACACAAGATTAGTTCAAACCAATTTTGGCAAGTTCTTGATTTCAAATTGGTCTAGGTCCAAGTTCTAGGTTAGGTCTTAGGGTATTCACATTAACATTTGTTGTTGGAAAACCCATTGAAACTCAACCAAGGAACAAGCCTTTTTAAAAATTGACTTAAAATCTGAATTGGGGTGTTATCCCTTTTCAAACAAGGTCAAGTTCTTTAAGTACATAAGTACATCTTTTTAAATAATATATTAAAAACTTGACCCGACCTTTTATGCAAGTCGTTAATGGTTCATGATACATAGGTAACATTACACGTTCCTTATCTTGGATCATGTAATATTACCTATGTACCATAAAAATTAGTATCATGACCAAATTAGAGGTTTCATTGAAAACTTTAAAAGTTTCAAAATTGCAATCAAAGGTTTTTAAAAAACTAAGAATTGGGCAACATTATAAGATAAAAACACCAATTTAAAACACTTCAAGGTTTTGAGAAAGATCATCATTTGAATTGAGATCTATTGTTCTACATCCCAAAAATGCAATGTAGTGTAGTCCATTTTTGGGCATCCTATTATACTCTAGATCACTCAATTCCATCAAGGAATGAACAAGATACAACCCCCCAAAAGTCAAGGGGGCCCTTGCCTTAAAAAATTCTTTCCCAATCATCACATGCCCTTATTTTCAAACATTTAATTCCCTACTAATGCACATTCCAAAGTTGACAAATGGTTAGCATATTGTATCCCTATTTCAAAAGATCTCAAACCAATACTGTAGTACCTTGGCCATTTCATCACATGTTCATTGAATAATTAATTAATTTTGAAATTTTCATTTCAACAAATGGAATATTTTTAATTATTCACTATTATCCTTCACAATTATTTTTTATTTGGAAGAAATATTTTTTGAAAATTTCAACATTTCTAAAATTAATATAATCAATGTTGAATTGGCTAAGTTAATAGGTAACCATTTACAAGTTAGAAATGTAACATTCATTTTATTCAACAACCATAGTTACAAGTTAGAAATGTAACGTTCATTTTATTCAACAACCATGGTTACAAGTTAGAAATGTAACGTTCATTTTATTCAACAACCATGGTTACAAGTTAGAAATGGGAGAGCTAATCTATCATGATACGATAAGAAAAGGTTTTGTTGGCCTTGCCTACCAAGGCAAGGATATTTTGTCTAAATTCATTATAGAGTATAATAGCTTAAGGGATTTTGGCCCCTAGGTAATAGGTCTATTTTTATATGAGGATTTTTGAAAGATGATATTTTGGCTTGTGTTGAAACTTGAGATTAGTTAGAGTTATAATGTCTTGAAATATTTTGGTTTCTTTTAGAGGATTTTTTGAAGATTATATTTTTGCATGGTGAAATATTTGAGTTTCCATAATTATTTTTTTGCCTTAAGATACTTTTTAATGCAAATAGCAAGGCCACAATGTGACGCCCCCCTTGTTAACCTTAACTTTCAAAATAATATTCGGTGATGTCAGACAACATGGTGGTTGCTTTATTTGCCCTTAGTTTCTTCTATTCATTTGCTTTTCAAATTTTTATCCCCTTTTCTTTATGTTGGTTTTTATGGTCAAAATTTTAGTCATAATAGACAATGAACAAAAATGTCATTAGTTAAAACAAACCAATCATTTGTGACACAATTTATTTTTATTTTTTTTGAATAACATGATTAAAGATGACTAAGATGATTGAAAATACTAATTGATGTGGTAGTAGTTTAAAATGATTAGGATGATTAAAATGACTAGCTGATATTCAACATGAAAAATTGTGTTCACAAAAACTTCAACACCTTGCAATAAGATGTTTGAGACAATTAATTTGTAATTATGTTACAACTATTCCATGGAAATATGAAAAATTAAAAAATTAAATGTCACATAAAGTTTTCATAAAGTTTTATTATAATTGCATGTTAGTTACAAAATGGACCCCTATATGGATTTAGTACACATGCCATATATTTGACTAAGGTCAACCATATTTTGATTTTGTGGGCAAGTTGCAAGAGAATTATAAGTGGCAACCACCATACAACTAGCAAAAATGCAGCACTCAATTTGCAACAACCTTGCAATTAATGTATAATAGGGATGTGTATAGTCATGCCACATTGCCATTGTCAAAAAAATTCAACTCCTTTGCAACTAATTAACAACCACCATGCAACTTTAGAAGTCCATTGCAACTGATGTGCAACCAAATTTCAACTACTTGCACAAATTTGAAAATTTTGTAGATATGCAAAGTCATGTAATGTTTGGATTTAAAGTCTTCATAGATCTTGCAATTTACATTTATAATTATTATGCACAAGTTGTGCCTAATGTCAAAAAAATATAAAATGAGTAAGGAGATGGTTGTTTTCTTTAATTTTAAACTTGTTTGTTTCTTATGGGGCAATTAAAAGACATATTATATAACAATCTTTTGCATCTTGGCTTTTAGTTCAGAGAATGAAACATTAAAGTTAGAAAAAAATCATTTTTATTTAAATAACATGAAATGAAGACATTTGAATTTTTCTGTTCACTTTTTTGTTTGAGCAAAATATTTTTTTTTTAAATTGATTGAAATTATCAAAGTTTTATTTTTTCTAATTGTGTGCAATTATAAGAGGTTTTAATTTTTGAATTAATGAATAGAATTATTCAAGTTCAACACCCATGGTGTTTTGTGCATTTGCAGCATCATTCATTATTCTTGTGCATAAGAATATTATGTTGTTAGGTTGTTAGTTTTTATAAAATGAAAATGAAATATGAAATTATGAACTTTGATGGTGTAGGTCCAAAAACATCAAAGTTCAATAGACTTTTGTGTTAAGACAACAAAATTGAAGGTAAATTTACATTTACATGTGAAAAAATTCAAAACCAATGTATTCCAAAAAAATTTATCGCGTTTTATTTTGAATTTGAATGCTTGTTTATAAATAAGATTGAAATAATATGTATATTGTATTATCAATGTCATTGTCTTGTACATGTCTAGATCCTCCATAATAAATTTGAATTTCTTCTAGCATGAGTGATGAAAAATTGTGTTTGCCAAGACCAAATTGCCATGCAACTAGATGTCCATTACAATTAATGCACAACTAACTTTCAACTACCCGCAAAAATATCAAATATTCTTGTGAATAAAAATCTTATTTGTTAAGTTGTTAAGTTTTATACAACTAAAATGATATATTGATGATAAATTTTGATGGTGCAGGTCTCAAAACATTCAAGTTCGATAGACTTTTATGCTAAGATAATGAAGATGAAAATAAGTACACATATCTACATTTGAAAAAATTTAACAGCAACATATTTTAGTTTTGCTTATGATGTTTTACTTTGAATTTGAATGGTTGTTTGTAAATGTAATGCTTGTCATTTAATCATTATATTGTTTTGATGTGTTGTTTATAATGCATTTCAATGATTAATAAATGATGACACTATGTATGTTGCATTATAGCTATAGATTATATATGTATGTTTTTTTTAGTTACATTATAGTTGTAGAAGATTCCTACTTAGATTTAGAATATGAACATTAAGTTATTTTTCACCTTGCAATAAGGTTATTTCCACATTGATGTGCAAGCATCATTTCATATTCGGTAGTTATCAAAAAATAGCCCAAGTTTTGAGTAAAAAGAAAGTAAACCTCTTAGCATTAAATTATATAGCAATAAAGATTAAGTAGGATATTTGATAACAATAATTTTAGCAAGTTTTAGCTTAACATTAAAGATGTAAATAAAATACATACTATTGGAAGGGACTAGATAACAAAGAAGGTTCATATGAGTTATATTTTTCAACATTAAAATTAATACATAGTACATACAATTGTATTATTGGAGCAAGATGTTTGTCATTATTTATGCAATGGGCTTATGTAATGTGTTTCATGATACAAATTATCATTATCAATTCCAATAGGCACAAAATAATGTTATATGTAAATAAACATTAGTTGCAAAATAGTTCCATCAACCAAATAATAAGTTGTAATTTTAAAATACATTAATTGAATTCAACTTACATAATATAGTATCATTGGCAAAATTCAATAGTTGCAAGATACCTAATGTAATTCAGTAATGCATTAATTGTAATGGACATGAATACATTTCATTCATTGATGGATGAATGAAATATTATCCAATATCACGTTCATCCACAACATTTACACAAGAATTTCACATGGATAGTTAATGGCAAGTTAGTTGTAAGTAAGTTGCAAAGGACATGAAGAAATTTCATCCATCAATGCATGGATGAAAAGCAATGTTGGCATTCCATTTGTCCATGAGCATTTGTGCAAGAAATTAACGTGGACAACCAATTGTAAAATAATTGCATCTAACTACATTTGAATTGCATGTATGTTTGGTAATATATGGTACAATATATGACCTTTGGGTGTCTAATGTAATTGCTATAATTTGTCCAATTCACATTGTAGAATACCATGAATTATAAATGTTTTCTACAGTTCAAAAATTTAGTTACAAGCCCAATTTGCAAAACCCTTTATGTTTTAATAATGGGGGTAATATTAATTTTTTAAAAATATAAATATTTTTAAAAAATGGATTAGATTAAAAATGAATCCAAAATAATGTCACATTAAAACCCATAATTCCAACACCAATTTAAATTTTTTATTTTTTTCATGTTGACCACAAATAGATCGATGAACCCATGACATGTTGTCATGATCACAACATGTCCAAAGCGAGGTTTGAGCCTGTAGGATACGAATATAGTAAAACAACCTATTCCAAGAATAATTAGAGATTAATTTCACATGTTTTTAAGTGGCACAAAAACTTAATCTTGAAATTTTTTGGTGTAATGCATACAAGTATGTTTTTAATATATTAATGAAACATGTGAATTTTTTGAGACAATTCTAATGAATATAAAACACCCAATTTTTTTATTAAAAAATTGTAATTAATATTTTAAAGTAATAATTATTTTTAAATAAATTTGAAAGATTTGAAAACGACATATTTGAAAAATTATTCATATCAATCTACACATAATAGTATAAAAATATTCAACATTTTAAAATATTTTTAAAAAAGTTCCAATAAAATTATTAAAATATTTCAAAATAAGCATATGATTTAGCAATTAGTCATGGGTCATTTTATTACATTTTCACCCTAAGGCCTTTACAATCCAACCACCATTTCACGTACTGACATATATTGGTATCGCAAAATATATAAACAAACATATTTTTTGAATATCATGCATTATAATTTTATTACATAATTAAGTAATTTAATGAGATTTATTACATTTAAGTACAATATATGTACTTTTTAATATACTTACTCAATTTAAATAATATTTTTGGTAATTGCATTGAAATTTATAATGCCTTTTAATTTCCAAATTAAAATTTATTATTTTAATTTTCGTGTATATATAATTCCAAATGTTAAACCATTACATCAATTTTTATATTTTGATTAAAAGATTTAAAATTTTAAAATATTAAAATTTATTTTAAGAAATTTCATAATGAAATTTCATTTTGAAATTATGTAATGAAAATTCATATGTTTAAAATTACATTAATTTAGTTTTCTTTTTGGGTTTCTAGTTTGAAAATTAAAGATATTATATTAGTTCAAGTTTCCCATGTACATTAATTATGTTTTTTGTAGTAAATTAAAATATAAACTTTTAGTTTAATCTTACATTTTCTCGCATTTCAATTGAATTATCCCTTATTTTTATTCTTATGTGAATCATTAGAAATAACAAATGAAAACATGACACCCATGATATACTTTCATTTGTATTAGTAATGTAGTTCAAAAAATTTAAATAAATTTTATCATTCCAATAATGCCACATCATCAAAATTAACATTATAGTCATAATCATTCATAATTAAATGACGTTTTTATCATTAGTCAAGTTGGACAATTCCACATTGATGTTGTATACACCACATGTCCCAAATTTTTTTGTTTGGTTTAATAATCAATTAAAAAATCAAAATGAACATATTTAATTTTGATTTCAATCAAATGAAACATAATGATTCATTTTAGACAAATGAACTTGACTAAATATAACATTTTAGTTTTGAAAATATTATTAAAAACCTATGGTTTTTAATTGTGAATTGTAAGCTTTCAAATGTTTACAATTAACATTGTTAATTTCAATGTTTGTTTTCTATTTTTTGGCTATTAATTGGCTTTTAAGCATGTCCACATAATATCCAGGTTGACATTATAATTGTTCATCAATTATTATTCCATGGCTTGTAGTGTTTATTGTTGTCATTATATTGATAAACTTTGTTGTAATATAATGTTATTCCCATTGTAGCTCGTCATCTTCACTTTCATTTTGTTTGCAATCCTTTCCCTTTCCCTTGCCATGTTTTAAGTTATATACAAGTTATGAAATTGAATTTTATTAGCCATGGCCTATTGGTTAATTGACCAAATCCCTATGATTCTAAACCATAATTTTATGTTATTCTTGGACAAAACATGGTTAGGGTTTTTTCTACGTAGCCTACTAAGGTAATCTTATGTGGTTTGTTTTAATATTGATTACATGTTCCCACATTTCTTTCTTTTCTAAAAGTTGTATAACAAGGTTTAAAGCAAATCACATTTAAAGTTAAAGTGCACATGATTATGCGATGTTAATGCGATCATGTTTAACCCAAATTCTTACACTTGCTATAAGGTTTACAGGGTGAGATGACAATCATGGCCATCTAACATCAATAAATGTTTATTAATTATGAAAATCCCAACTAGTATTGACATTTTGAAGAATGACAATAATCTTTTGAAAAGGAAATCGGTCATCCAAGCCTTTCTATGAATAGCCAGCCATACATGTCTCGTTCTGCATGGTTGTATGTAGTTGTTGTGCAACCTTTCTCCCCCAAAGATGTAAAACCCTAGCAAAAATCCTTTAGTTGCATTTAATAACATAGTTGAAAATTAACCATTCTTTGGATTTGGGTATAATGTTGTAAACTAGATGTGACCTTCACTTTGCTAAAACCAATGCACTTGATTGCATGCCTATTTGGATGCTTGTTCTTTTCAAATTATAAATGGGATTAGTATTGTAATTGTGTTTGTTGTACAAGGTTTGCAAGTTGTTGTAGAATGATTGGCAAGATTGTGTGATGAATCCTTACACACTCTATTGATATTCAATCCTTTTATTTGTCATATATTGAATTTAAGGCCTTGATGCTCGAACCAATATCACCAACTATTTCTTAACATTCCATTTTGGAATTGTGCAAGTCTTGTTTGAATTAGGTTAGTAGTTTTCATCTTGAAATGCTATAGAATAATTGAAAGCCCACACTCTTACATCCTTAAAATCCAAGCAACCATGACTACTACATTTTCCTCACACTTATTGATTTGGATTTCTTAGACCATATTAATTTGCCATTAATGTGGTTTGAAAGGGAGGTAAAGAATATGTTTGAAATTCTATTTGCTTTTCTCAATGATGTTGTCCCCCTTTCAACTACATCCATGGCCTTTTCCAAAGCTTTGTTGGTCCATTTCCCTAACCAATTGATTATATTGCATTTGTTAACCATTTGCCATTTTTTGGTTTTTTCTAGTCCAAAAAGAGGTTGGACGTTCTTTTTATCCATTGTTGGTTTGTTTAGCAACCATGTTCGATTATATTATATTTAACGTGACACAAAACCCCCCCTCTCCAAACACAACTTCTCCACAATGTATTTTGAAGGCATTTTGAAGAACCCCCAAATCCATCCCCTTAACCAAACACTAAAAACATTGGCAACCCCTTGACTACAAATTTTATCTCTACTCCCTTACTCATTTCCCTACCCATTTCCAAAATATGCCTCTTCAAGATCCCCCCAAATGCATCTTCCACCATCAAAACTAACCCACCCCCCTTGCAAATTTCCACTTTGTTACCCTCATTTTTATGTTCAATTTCCTACCCTTCTCCGAGCACTATCACTGCAAAGGGGGCACTAATGTTTCTTATAGATGTTTAAAATTACATCTATGGCCAAACACAAAGCTCACAACACTGGTTGGATGCCAAAAAAACTTGAGAAAACAATTTCTCAAAGCTGGTCATTTGATCATAATAGGCAATGGGCTGATCCCTCAAAAGGGGATGTGTGTTCTATAATGAGCTTATCACTACTTTATTTGGGTGTTTGATGATAGGTCTGCATTTGGTGATGGGTCTGCTTACGCTAGTTCAAACCACCTGCTCAGGCAACAAAAATTGCATTGCATATTGAATGTCGCAATTCAAATGTTGCATGTTGAAAATTACATTGTAACCAATTTTAGCTACCAATCAAATCACAGCCCTTCTACTATTAGTGCACGTCGTGTTGGGAATTGTCATTATGAACTAGAAAAGTTGTGGTAAAGTTTGATGCTTGGGAGCCCTATACCATCCCTTCCTTTGGATAATTGCTACAACAGAGAAAGGATCTTAAAAAGCCGATTGATGAGTTTCAATGAGGTTCCTATTGTCTCTAATTTCATAGGGAAAAAAACCCTGTGTTGGTGTAGGATTTGGGCATAAAACTTTCGCTTGAATTTGACGCAATGTGTAAGTGACATTTGAAGCATTGTGTGTGCACTGTGCATGTTCCAATGCAATTAGATGACAAGTTCTAAATCATTGGCATCATCTAAATCTTGTAAGAGAAGTTTTTAGTTTGAACTGATGTTGGGCAGGCATTCATTTACTACAGCAAGAAATAATCGTTGATTCCAGTTTTAATAAGTAGTAATCAAACTGGAATTGGGTTTGATTTTTGGAATGAAAATAGGAGTTGGAACCTAATTTTATTTTCTTCAATAACCAGACCTAGAATCAGGTTCTCTCCACTTTATTTTAAGTACAAAACCAAAACCAGAACTCAGATTTTTTGAGAAAAAAAAGTGACAAGAATTGAGATTAACTAATTGCTAATTCTGATCCAAGTTAGTAAAAATCAAATTAGAAACAGGTCTGATTTTTAGAACTGAAACTGCAATCAGATATTGTTTTTGAAAAACCAAACCTAGACTTGAAAATCCTGGAACCAACATGAATATAGTTTAGGGTTTAGGTTTAGGGTTTAAACCCTTTTAAAACCAGACTTTAGGTTCTTTACAAAGTAAAGGACAACCCATCACTGGTTTGAAGTTTGAACCTGCAATATAGGGCAGAGTCATTACATCATGACTAGTGACCTACTTGCTATTATAATCATATGATACAAACCGACATGTCCTTCTGGAACAATCACTAGAATTGGACATGAGACAAAGTCAATTTTAGTGTAGTAATAATTCCCTTAAACAATCATGTGAAAATGTTCTTCACAGTGGAGGTTGGTGTCCCCAAGATGGCCCCAAGCTCAAGAACACACTGAATCTTTTGAGAGCTCTTATCCAAAAATTTGATTATTTTTTTAAAAACGGGTTCAGCAGTTCCAATTCTATTATTTAAAAAGTTGAACCCTTGAATAAGGACATCCTTCCGTTAAGCTGATGTGATCATAATTATGGTCCCAATAACAGCTTTTCATTACTCTTAGAGTTCTATTATTCAAGCGTCAATCGAATGCAAGAGCTATGAGAGCTATACTAAGTCAAATTGTGAAATCGTCATAAAATAACATTTTTCATTTTTCATGAAAACATGTGTTGTTTTAAGATCCTCTAAAAAAGTTTCACATATAAAATGTTATGAGAGTTGCTAACACTGATTACCTACATATTTTCAACCAAGTTACAACTCTCCAATGGAAAGCACCTTTCCCATGTAGGAAGAAACAAGGCCCTATTTTAGTGGCTTTCCATTAGGTTGTTGTGATCACAATACATTGTGTGTAACTATGATAACAACAACCTAATGGAAAACGGCCTTAAGTATGTATGGTACGGTGTTGACTTAATAGTAAGGTACAATGATTTAACTTTGTTTGAGCAACTCCACCCCTTATCTAGGCTTTTAGGAATGTTAGTCACATCCAACATGATGCACAATTGTTTCTCAATCCTCACCAATAAACATGAAAATAAAGACAATATAAGGTGAAAGAATCAACCAATGGAGGCTATTCAATATAGTCCATCTATCCAAAGTGATGATTTCATTTTGCAGTGCCCTTTATAAAGTATTGGATCCTGTGCAGATCTATTGACCCAAACCACATTTCTTGATTTAAACTATTGTATAAGTGATGTATTTCATCTGGAATAATATTGTGCAAGCCATGAGTGGAATTGCTCTTAAGTTGAGTTCATTCCACTTATTTATTTATCATATACAAATGGGTTTTTAAAACCAGAATGCTCTCTCACTTCAAAATAAAAATAAAAATTTAAAATTAAAAAAAAAAAACTTTAGTCCTGTCAGAGACAGCTGATGACAAAATATATTTTATTTAACTACAATTCCAATTGACACAAGAATGCAATGAGTTGACAATCTCATATACACAAGTGTCCTCCTCCCCCACCAAATTCCAATGGAGGGAACAGCCCCCCCCCTAGTAGTGGCTCAGTATAAGGCCCAAGGGAACCTGCACCTACAAGTACATCAATGGATGAAACCCTATTATTATCATTCACTGTTCTGGATGAATCCTTTTTCCAGGGTTGGCTGGTAGGGTTGGTACCTACATAGCTCACCAGCCAACAAACTACATACTTATTACTAAATAGTAGTAATTAAGTTGGGTGGTAATTGGATAATGGGTACATGTCAGGGGCTACTAAAATATATATTTGGATTGATCTAAGCATAAGGGTACATAGGATGGTGAGCCACAACTACTAAATGAATGTGCCAGTAAGTTTGAGTACTTGTGGTAATGAGTGAGCCAGATCAAATGGTTTTTGTAATGGGCTGTTCTCTCTCTTCAGGTCTATATAGATGGTACATATTTATAGTCTCTAATAAGTTTTTACTTTCCAAGTAGAAAACAATAGAGTCAAACCCTCATAACTTTTCATAGCAATGTAAATTGACATAGCAACTTAACATGTAAAAGATATGATGGAAATTTTACGTGGAATGATGTTTTACATGAGCAAATTAGTAATTTGCAAGGGCTCAACTTATGGGGTTGGTCAAAGTAGGGTTAAACAAATCATATGACCTAAGAAAACAAAAGACTGTTTTGTTTGTTTGTTGGATAATGGAAATAGTTAGAGATCCTCGTCCCTATTGAACGTTTACTTTGTCATTTTCACCATGTATAATGGAAATGACGCATGTATGCATGCATTAAAGAAAAGGATGTCACATACACAATATGTCATGGGAAGGAATTGTGTCATGCATGGCTTAATTGAACATGAGAACAAAATCAAATTAAAAGGAAGGGTTGTTGCCTAGTGCATTTACAAACCCCTTGTTTTTTTCACCTCTAAATTGCACCCTCTGTATTGGCATAAATTCCAGAGTTTCGAAGGTCAAAAAAGTTGAAAATTTCAGATAGATTTTCAGATAGACCTTCAGACACACTAAGGTCAAAGGCTTTTCTTCAGTTTTGAGATGTAGCCACATTGGCAATCATCCACAAGAGGAAATTAGCCAAATTTGACTAGAGGTCAGAGAGGAAAGTAGAATTTTTTAAAGATTCTGCTATACTTTGGTGACCTGCTGGAACCTATTGTCTAGAAATAGCAATTTGATAAAAAAAATTCCTCAAAATCTGGCAACTTTGGCATTTTTTTCACAGAAATCCACTCAAATTTTTGGTTGTCAAGTGACAAAAAATTGTCCAAAAAAAGAAAAAACCATGAACATAACAGTTAACAGAACAACATGGGTTTGAGAATGGCTAACAACTTTAGAATGAATCCTTGGAGAACGAGTGGATTTAGCCCTTGGCCCATAATTGGATTTGAATTGAATTGTACACAAAGTCAGACATGTGATGCGAGGGTATAAATACCTAGGCCAAATGCTATGGCATCAGCATAGTAAGAGTTGTGGAATGCAAATAGTAGCCACAAATAACATGAATTGTCAAGGTGAAAAGAAATGGGAATGTTAGCAAGTACGACCTTTCTAGGCCAAGAGAGTATCCCCAAAAAACCAAGCATTGGTTATGTACAATTTCTGAGCAAGGAAAAAAGGAATGTAGTAGTGTGTTTCAAATTCAATCTATGGATATGTGGAGGAATATATCACCCAATAACTGAGACTACTTGTTTTGCCCTATCCAAAGTCCAAATCGTAAAGGTTCTTGCTTTCTGCTAAACCCTTTTAAGACAAGGCAAGAATTGTTACAAAGTCATCTCAATCGATGAGCTAGAGATCTAATGCTCGAATCTCAATTACATTCTGAAGCAATGACATGTGCACAATCGTCCAGATTTCAAATTGGAGTTGCAATCATGCACTTTTGAGACTCAATGTCTCCACTTATTTCCTTCCATTCATGAGGGATTTGAAATGGGTTTGAAGAAGATCAAACTGCAGTTTAAATCATCTGCCATGGGTGTTGTACAAATCATATGAGGATTGTGAAAAAGGTTTCTTCTTACTCTCCCTGTCCTCAAGAAACACTTAAGAAACACTTGAGGAGTATGCTGTACATAGTCAAATTACCCTTCAAATATCCAATATCATGCATAATTGAAAATTTGGAAATATTAAAATTTTCCATTTATTGCCAAAATGTGGCTAACAGAAAGAAAAGTAAAGTAAATGAGATAATTAATTGAGAAAAGTAAAGCCTCCATTTTAGAGTTGGCCACTTTCTAACCCACCAGAAGAACAATTGCCAAACTTCCACAATTTTTCAGTCATATCCTTTGTATGCCCTATGAACCCTTACAGTAATTGGCTTGCTATAGTAGATGAAATTTAGCATTGGTGTAAATAATGGTGAATGGATACCAGAAAATGTTCATCTACATTCTCTGAATTCATCATACCCAAACAACTACCCCATTAGCCAACAACAAAACTATTTGAAAACCTGAAATCGTTTGTACAAATAAGCATTAAAAGCCACAAGCTAATGAACAAAATTCACATAGAAGAAGGTACTTAGTATTCAACTACAATTCCAAAAGTCCCAATTTGAAGAGTATGGCATTGGTCTCATGTGCATCTTGATCAAACATCCAAGCTTGTCAAAGAAATGCATCTCTTTGTGCTGATTGTTTTTGTTTGGACAAGCTTCAATTCTTCATAGCAATTTCTTTGATCTCTTTCATACATTTGCACATGTAAAAATTCACATTAATCTTTTTGGTCATGTTTGTAGTGTTCATCATAGCTTTCCTCCAAGCATGTTTATGCAACCAAAAAAACAGCCCAGTATGTGCAAAGAAGCTTCGTTGAGATCTTGTGTGAAAAACTCTCATCACGAAAGCAATAACAAGCTTTGCCAACCAAACTAGAACACACACACACACTAGTAATGCATATCTGGATCACCCCACTATTTGCATAATCTCTTGTCTGATATTAATCCCAGTTTGTACCCTTGACACTAGGTAAAGTTATCACAATAGAGAGCTTCTTCCCACGTTCATTGTTCATGTTATCTCTGAAGAAGATACAATCCATTTCGTTCAACAATAAATTTGTCACACATGTATGCCAGTCATTTTGTTTTCCAATGAAGCATTCAAATGTCCAAAGGTATTGTGGATTCAGTGCCTTGTAGCTTCACCCATCACTGCACCTATATCAAGCATTCACAAACCATATCCTTCACCTCTTTTTGTTGTTCATTGTAGTGTGCAGTGCACCCAGAGGCTCCTGGAAACAATGCGATGTACCTGGCACAGAAATTTAAGTGGAGAATTTTGCGGTACATCAAAACATTAAATGGTAGATAATCATGTATATATATACATTGGGGAAGGCCTGTTCCCTTGGCCCTCACATGCTTCTCAGGCAGGAGAACTCAGGCTACTACAATTAGAAGTTCTCAGGCAGGGAAACTCAGGCTACCACACTTTTGTTTCCCTCTAACCACAAACGGGCCTTGAGAGGAGGCCTTTCCTCTCAAGGTTCTCACATAATTCATCTCTCATCCATAGCACTGATGCAAGAGCATCATGTTCCAGAACTCAATGTGCAATAGACAGTGCTGAAATCACTCTCCTTCTTGATGAATGTACGTTGGAGAGATGGGGAACAGCTTCCATCTATGCAGTCAACTCCTCTTCTACAAGATGCAATAATGGATTGTAACTTTGCCCACAGACAGATGGCTGAATCAGCAATGAAAAACATGGCATTGCGAGTTGCAGGATCCAGGTACAAACATGCTCTTAACCACTTGGTCAATTTTGTTTGGCCCAACACTTTTGAGAATCTTTCTATGGACTCAAACAACATGAACACAAGCTGAGCAGATTGGTTGGTTAGATCCCACAACAAGAGGGGTGAAGTTGGTTGCTGAGAGAAACCCAGCACATCAGCAAAAATATGATGCAACCCCATGGAAATCCTGGAGATTCCCTTGCAAAGAAAAACCTTACAATCCAAGCAGGAAAACAGACACTCTAGGGTTCGCTCTTGGGTTCTGCATTTGACAATCTGAGTTCACAATACCTGCATTTTCCAATAGAGCAGCATTGCTGATCTGCCTCAAACTGCTCCCCCAACAGGCCATACCTGAGTTTGTTGTTTCGAAATGGTCACCTATTAAAGCCTCATCCAGGATCCTGCAATGATTTATAGCTGCATGCAAGGGGCTTAATATTCACTGGGCACAGAGGAATGGTTAAAACACTTGGTCCGGTCTTTATCAAAAGGTTTTCTTCTGTCATTGTTGAAAATTTGGAGAGATCAAAGGGGTTGAATTCAGTTCTTTAGCTAGATGGCATCATGAGCTAAGCCTGTTCCTTCTTGCCAAAAGAACTATGATGTATGCGTTTCAGCTTTAGATGGAGGATAGGTTGAGGGTTTAGGGGCAGATCTGTTTCCAAACCTGATGAAATTCTTCAACATGTTGCTACAACACACTCAACCTAAATTTTACAACAGCCCTCAAGAGTGCCAGCTTATTCTCGTTGTGTTAGGCATAGCCGCAGCATTATTATTATCTCAGGAAAATACGAGAAAACATCAAGTCGGCGGTGGCTGCTCCATCGCTCCTTCGTCAGCGGACCAGAATAGAACCCAAATTGATAGCACGAGCGAAAGTCCAGTGAGTAGCACCAATCGGATGTTACACCTCTGGCGCGATACGTACCTTCCTTCCTTGTCAGAAGAGAAATGCGCTCTCGCCATGGTTTCCACCGGCTCCACCTCCGCTTCGGGCTCTGCCGTAGTTTCTATACCTCTGAGGAAAGTTTCCGTACATCGTTTAGGAGAAGGAATGGCCTCCAAGGAGACTGCCTCGCCCTGTTTCAGGAGGTCTTTGTCTGGCAAATGGCAGGCTGTGTAGTCGTGAGTCTCAACATGGGTTGCCGTAACAGCAAGAGTCGGTGATACTGACATCTTGTTAACATTCAGGACCTCCAAGGCAGAGTTTGCGAATTCGGAAATATCACTGCTAACAGGTCCGGTGTTCGTGCAAACTGTGGTGGATATAACTGGCTTGATCTGTTCTAGAAGAGGATTGGAGAGATCAGGGACGCCTTCTTCTTCTTCTTGAGCAATATAGTCACTGCCGCTTCCATTGCAAGCGATTGTTATAGCATTTGGCTGATATGTCTTCTGTTCCCAAAAAATTGCAACAAAGAACATGGAAAGGAAGATGAGCCATATTGTCACTGCCGCTTCCATTGCAAGCAATTGTCATAGCATTTGGCTGAGAGGTCTTCTGTTCGCAGAAAAATTGTAACAAAGAACACGGACAGGAAGGTTTCAAGATCGGCAACTACGAATTACAGAAGAAACACCATCCTGTGCAAGCAATGAAGATAGATACATATCTGGAATCCGGATCCAGGGGGAGACGTAAATGCTGTGTGGAATCTGAAACCAGGGATAGAGCAATTTCTCTCATTTGCTACATCTTTCGCAGGTCAGTGCAATTATTTCAAAACTTTGTTTGACGACGATTCCGTACCTCATGCGCTTGGCACAACATGAAAATCGTGTCCTGATTTGTACGTAAATCGACGGAAGACTTGAGGAAAGTTCTTTACCTTTCCGCCTTTGAGCGCCTTCTTTTCACCGGTTTCTTCTGTGATGCTCGAAGTCGAAGTAATAGTTGAGCTCCGCATATTCTTTGACGCCAGCGCTGATGCCTGCTTTGAAGGACTTGCCTTTTTCTGATTCAGAAACCGCGCAATATCGGTGCCAGTCACTGGAACTATGTGGCGCTCGCTCCTCATAGCCATCAGCTAGTAGCAGCCAAAGCAGACAACCCTGCTCGCATTCCACTCCTTCAGTTCTCTGCAAAGTATCAATTTCAAGATTGTCAAAATGATCCAACAACTATAAGCACAGTCCGGATTCCAGAATAGATTTATTCTGAAGAAAAAACCAAGTCTATTAGTTTCGCGATCATGAAGCTTACGCACACAAAAAACTGCACAGATTGCAAAATTTACTGAAACAACCAGAAAACCGAGGGGAAAAAAAAACAGCAATCCTCCTTAGTTTCGAGATCATGAAGCTTTATGCGCACATAAAACTCCACAGATCGCATTACCGCAACAACCAGAAAACGAGGGAAACACGAAAAAAAAAAAAAAAAAAAAAAAAAAAAAAAAAAAAAAAAAAAAAAAAAAAAAAAAAAAAAAAAAAAAAAAAAAAAAAAAAA
>Ga0116231_10002187_pt1 | contig 40912 bp, 20 predicted proteins | sample S1TSphgellanicum_2_FD_89695 | JGI IMG/M metagenome (GOLD analysis project Ga0116231, IMG submission 89695) | Host-associated microbial communities from peat moss isolated from Minnesota, USA - S1T2_Fd - Sphagnum magellanicum MG | ecosystem: Host-associated > Plants > Peat moss > Unclassified...
CTCCCCATCGCCCCACCAAAACCCCCACAAGGGGCCGCTCCCCCTCCCCCCCCCCCCCCCCCCCTCTTCCCTCCCCCCTTTGTTTTTACCCTCTCCCGTCTCCGGGGCGCCGTCCCCCCCCCCCCCGCGCTAGTTCGCAGACAAACAAATACCCGGAAAACTACCCGCAACACAACAATAATACCCGGCCACTTTGGGACCCTTTTTCTTGACCCATGTATGTACCTTTTCACATACCACTCGGGTACTGGTGTTGAGTACTTTCGTACTGGGCCTCGTACTGGTATTGGATCAGTCTTAACCAGTGTTCTTGGGAGGAGTGTTGTTGTTGTTGGCAGGTTCCTCCGGTTTGACGTGTCAAACCCAGGGTTCCAGGTTCGGGAGTGTAGTGTGGGCCCCCTGTAGTGTGTACATGCAACTGGACTCAGTAGTCCGGAGGTTCTTGAATTTGACAAAAGTGTGTTAAAATTAGAATCACAGGGTTTCAAATATGAAAAATTGGACTTAAACCTGGATCTGGAGAACCAGGAAAATAATAATAATAATAATAATAATAATATGATTATTATTTATTTGTTTTTAAATGTCAAAGATGTTCTCTTAAAAATGGAAGAACTGGCCAACATTGGTTTTAGCACTTTCATATCAGCCCCATCCTGATACCCAGTGATATTGGGCCCAAGGCAGATTTTCACCTTGTGTGAGGTAGGTGTAAACCCTAGGGTATTGAGACTGGTATACAACTGGTATGAGACTGGTCCCTATTATCTCCAGTCTGGTGTAAGGGCTGGTATTGCCTCAGGTGATACCAGATTGGTATGCTCTTCCATACCAGTAGACATACAAATACCATATACCCTGGTAGCTCCCTATATACCACTACACATACCCCAAATGTTTTCTACTCGCCCCAGTGTCGTCACTCAATTCACACATTGGTACGCTTGACAGTACCTACCAGATTTTGTTTTCTTTTTAGGGCTCCCTTCCCATTGAAGGTGCACCTGGCCTGACATCCAGGGGCTAATTTCCGGCATTTAAAGTTAGGGTCTAGGAGCCTTTTATTGCTGCAGAATGGACAGCAAGTTTGGATTTTGCCTGCACTAGGGTCCAGACCTAATAGGCGCTTAACCCTAAAGGCGCAAATGTGATCACTATGGTTATGATTTACCCATAACCATGATTTACCTCTTTAACCCACTCAAATGTACCAAATTGGTAACTCATCTGATATTGAACCCAAATGTTGTGAGCAGCTAAATTTTTTTCAATATTTTTGCGATCAAATAATTGGAGATTTTTGCTCAAAACCAACTATTTCAATCAAAATTGCATTGAAAAAACAAAAAATTCCAAAAATTTCTCAGAAAGAAAATCGCCAGGTTGTCAAAATAAAAACAACTCTGGAATTGGCAGAATCAACAAAGTATGCACATTCATAAAATCCAATGTCACTCTTTGTTTGATTCATGAAGGATCATGGTTCTTTTAGTTGATGTAAATGGAAATAAATTCATATTGTCATAGACTGAGGTGCACTTTAAATGAAGAATAATGAAGACAGAATATTTTTGGGATTGAGAAGCACACAATGGATGTGATCCTAGGAAAACAAGTGTGGATGTTTTAATTTTATTGTCTTTTGTTCCTTTTGAAAATTTGACCTTGATCTAACCCATTTATTCCAATGTTTTTGTGTGGGGTGAAATTTTGCAACTTGGCAATTTCTTTAAAAAATTTGAAAGAAAAAACACAAATTTTTTGTGGTTTTGAGGGATTTGTTTCACCATTTTTTCAAAATAAAAATAATTATTGCCACTCATCACAATAGTTTTGTAAAAATGTTATAGCCCACCTAGGACAGTCACTAATTAATGCCAGGAATCCTTGCTGTAGACCTCCCTGAGGTTTTTGGAAAAAAAAGTCCTTGATTTATTCCAATAAACAAGAATTAAATATAGGATAATAACAAGCAAGGTTTTCCATGTTTTACAAATTGACAAAAGTTTTGAAATAGACAATAAACTGAGAATATCCTTGTCAAAAATATGTTTAAGGCCTTTGTGTCAAAGCCTATGAATGTATGAGCATTGATTGAAGTTGAGAGCTAGATATGACAACAATTTGCAATGCAAAAAAGGAAAGAAAATTCAAGCAACTTCATTCTAGAAAGCAAAGATGTCAATTTTTTGGTGAAAGATTGAATGGATTATGTGTTGCAACCTTTACCTTTCTCTTCTAACCACAACTTCATAAAAGGAAGAGGTTAGGTTGAAAATGAAATCAAAGGGGACATAGGGGTAATGATTAGTGTTTTTTTGGTATTAGGAAAATGTCGAATATAAATTTGGGTATGTTCTAGGATACAAAAAAAACCCTATTTGTAGGTTATCAATTTACAAAAAATAGGTTGAAAACCTTGTTGCTAATTATAGGTGAAAATGACATGTTATGTTTAACTAAACAAACAAGTTTAAGATTTTGCAAAATCTATGTGAGACTAAGGTTCAACCATTTGCATCAAGCTCTAATATGAAGAAACTAATATTAGTTAGGTTAATGTTACATGTTTATTCATGAGAGTATGATATTGATATACATATGAAATCTAGAACCATTCAAAAAATTTAAGTTCTTGAATGAAATTCCATTCAAAAAATGTGTTTTTTTACATTTGTTTAGCAATAAATGCGTAATAATATCTTTTTTTAGGAAAAAACCAATACTATATCAAAGAGGAGGAAATTTTATCGATGGGCATTGCATTTTTTTCTCGTTATTTTTGTTTGGTAATGTTTCATGAATCCCAAAATGAGGCCTTATGGCCATTGAGAAAATGTTACATATTTCATATACATTGATTTTATCCAATCTTCTTCATTTAACTATTGGATCAAAATTAGTTTTGATTCAAAATGAACTTTGAGTTCCAAAATGTCGTCATGCAAACTTTCTAATTTTATTTTTATTTTTTTTTGTGTTTAAGATAGCCAAAGGATGTCATCAAAATTTCAGCTTATTGTGTACCACGATATTTGTTATACATCACTTTTTTTGGTGAAAATTGGTTCACCCTTTGTGTGTTTTCACCTTCCATCAATATTGCCCACTTTGTGTTTCAGATATGGGAAAATAGGACTAGATAAAAATAGTATAAAAAAGGTGATGATGTGACAAAATTTTAATGCATGTACCTTAAAGAATTTGGACGTTGCTATAAAAAACCATGGAGACTTATGTGTTTTTTTCCATTGGTTAGTGTGCAATTATGACAATAATGTTTGACTTGTGCATGTTAAGGTTAGGTTATGACACTTTTTCCTTTGTCATCAATTTCATTAATTAAAGTTGGGTTTTTATCGCATAATTTTGAACTTTTGGATTATTTGAAACACCCAATGCTTTTGTAGTAACTCTTGTAGAGCAAATGGAGGTTCTATAGTTTATAATTGATTTAACAATTAAGGTTGTTGCATATGTCAAGGATAAAAAAGCCAATTTGGATTCTTTCATAATTGCCTTCATTTTTATGGTGTCATGTGAACCTCTATAATTACTTCAACCATTTGCTAACTTTTTTTTTGTCATGTTATGTTAAAGGCTACATGTTAATATGGCATGAATGAAAATAAGGTGTTGTGAACATGAAGGAGGTTAATTTGAAAGATGTAAAAGTTGCTTTCTAAAAGATAATTAATTGGATTATGAAATTTGATTCACATGTTTACCTTAATGTTCACACCCTGATCATTAAGGCTTGCATTAGCTCTAAGGTTTTTTTGCTTTCATCTCCCCCTTTTCCTCTCTTTGATTTTTTCATACATGAAAAATCATACATGCAGCTATTGTTTTTGTTGCCTTGCAAACTATTAGCTTGTAGGTTTGGAATGACTCACAGCCGCTTGCTATTGCGATTGTTGTCTTTGGTGTACAAGAGGAGGAGCTTTGCACCCTGGGTAGTGTTGCCATCTTTTGTACGGGGAAGTAGAACATAGCTATTGGTAATCCACTAGAGAGTTTTGGTGGAGGATGAATCCAATTGTTACAGATAAGAAGCAAGTGAGTAGCTCGGTCCATGTCCTAGGTATTTGGTCGATTATTTTTATGCAAGAAGTACTACCTTTTAAATACTCACTAGAATAATTACAGAATGTGGTGAAGGTGGTAAGAGCTTGCTTGAATGACAACCCAAAGTAAAGACCTAACATGAAGGAGGTTCTCATCACCTTCTACAACTCTAAATCCAAAGATGTCTATAGTTTTGATTTTAGCTTTGAGGTAGGGTACTACCCTCCTTCTCTTTTCCTCCAAAGAATAATACTCCTATTGTTATGGTAACATCTGTTTTTCATAGAAGAACAATCTGCAAGAGATCCAAGCTTTTTATCATCCTAGCTTGCTTTTCTTTAGGAATTTCCAAGGATTTTGGGCATCATAACATTCGAAAAATATGAATTCAGCCATGAGTTTTTAAGCTCCTTTAGGGTTTTATATTGAACTATGAAAATGTGAAAAACTCCATGAGCAACATCAAATTAAACATGAGTTCAGCCATGAATCTTCAACCTCCTTCAAGGAATTAGATTGAGTTATGAAGATGTGAAGAGTTCCATTAACATCATCACTAGAACAACAAGCAACAACATTGGATTTACAAGTTGTGGAATTTTTCTTGGACCTTTGTTATTAAGATTTGTTGTACTCTTCTTTTCCTCAAGAAAAAAGCTTGAAAACCCAAATTTGAGAAGAGACTTGTTTCTTCTCTTTGTTCAATTAGGAAGGATTTATTATTGAATTACGAATAAATGTTCTGCAGCCTTCAGGTTGTTAAACTAAGCTGTGAAGAAGATGAATTCCATGAACGAGGATTGTCTTGACAATTATTAAATGAAGATTTTGGTATTCTTGGACTTTTCATTATTAGGTTTTATATTCTTTCCTTCAAGAAAAGCTTCAAAGTTGACTTGAGAAAAAATTTCCCTCTTGGTGCCTCATCCTTTAAGGTTGTTAGATCAAACTAAGAAGATGCAAGCTCACAAGCATCACCACCACAAGCATTGGAAGTTGTGGAATTTTTGACCTTTGTTATTAAGGTTTATATTATTTCAAGAAAAGCTACAAAACTAATCTTAGAAGATTGTTCTTCTAATTCAGTTAAGAAGGATCAAAGTGTGGCTCTTCATACTTCCTTCAAGTGAGACTAAGTTGTAAAGATGTTATGAACTCTTGAGCATCATTGTGACAAGCACTGAAGCTTATGTCTTTTTGTGAGTAGCTTGTCTATTTTTCTGGTCAAAGGATTTAACGCAAGAAAGAACATATCTGAATTTTTGAAGTGGGGAAATGGAAGCTTGAACATGAGATTGAACTTGATTGATTGAGAGTAGGTAACAGGGGAGGAAATAGAGCTCACTAAAAAGAGGTGACCAACACATACCACACATACCTTGGAAGATCCTCGGGAAATAAAACACAATGGAAGAATTAAATTAGGGTCATTCTTTAACCATGTTGATGAGAACAACAATTCGTCATCCTACTTGTGCTATGGTTTAACAATAGGAGTGTGCGAAAGGTAGAGAATTATACAAGGCTGCTACAAATGAAAGTAGGAAAAACATAGGACTCTTTCTGTCCCTACCTTGGAAGTTCTGTTAATTTTTTATCATGAATCACCTTGCAACCTCTAATTCTCATTGTTCTATATCTACACTTACAAGAGCTTTGTCATCACCTAAGCTTATGAGATTCATCAAGATGGTTTGCAACAATCTAGAGGAAGCCAATTTTGCAAGCTTTGAGACTTGCAAACCTTAAGGTGTTTTGAGAAGGGAGTTTTAAGGAGGGAGTTCTTATCTTAAGCTTTGCAACAACAAGAACTTGCAACAAATTAACAAGCCCAAACTTAAACCTTAAAAGAAATCCAACTAAACCCTAAAACTGAAACCCTAAAAAACCCAAACTTGTACTTCAAAAATTAAACCTTTGAAAACCCAAACCCAAATTTAAAAAATTGAACCTCAAAATAATCAATAATAAAAATAAAATCAATAGCCATAATAATAATCTATAGCCATCAACAATAGCCAATTGCCAAAACCAGTAGCCATAACAATAGTCAGTAGCAAAATCAAATGATGGATAACCATAGCCAATAGCCATCAGCAATAACTTATAGCCATAACAAATAGCCTTAACAATATTCAATATCAAAATCAAATAGTGAATAGCCATAGCCAATAGCCAACATCACCTCTGCCCCTTAACCCCTAGTCCATATACCTAGCCCCCATAATATAGGCTAGAGGTGGGCAGACCATGAGTGAAAAAAAAAGAAAGGTTGATGTGCTGAATTTGGGGATCCCAACCTGGGTTTTCCCAATTTGGACCCTTCTTGGTCCCCTATCTTGAGACTTTACAAATAACACAAAAATCAAGGGCTGAGGGAGCAAAGCGGTGTGCAAGTGGGCACCAACATGGTGCCACTTTACAGATAACCTTATTGTTAGGTAACAATTTGTGAGCTGAAATGATGTTTTGAATATGTTGCCGTTTGTCTTTCATGACAACTAGAGTAGCTCATGCCATTGGCTCAAGTGTGAACTCATTAGTCAACTAATTTTTCCTTCCAAAACCATTTTTTGGATGTAATTGAATTTTCAAGAACAAAAAATACCCAAAATTTAATATCTTCAGTCTAATTTTTTTCAAATTGCCTTCATTAAATCCTACTCAGTGAGGGCTTTCCCAACAATGCCAAGAGCATGTCCAAATTTCATTATAATTTTTGTTTTGAGTCAAATAAATTTTCAGTGAAAAAAATGTTCAATGTTCACTATAGGTCAAAACATTATGAAACCAACTTGATGCACCCCTGCTCATTGAGGACTTTCCGACGGTACCAAGAAGGTAATAAGAGGAGTCGTGGTTTGGGAGATCTCAATGTGAAAAACAAAACAACCAAACCAGCTTCATAGATAGATACTCACCCCCAGGCTTTAGATTCAATTGCTTCTTGCTACTTTTTGTAACCTTTAGCCTGTGTCATTTATCCCTCCTGAATTTGATGTGCTATTGGTGGCATTGTTACTACTTCAAGTCATACTTTGGCCATTTCTCCTAACAATGCTTATGTGAAATACACAGGGGCTGTTGCTATGGTGAAGAGCTAAATTCTCTGGAACTGCATCTGATTCCTCTGGTCTTGCAATTGGCAGAGTTCATGTTTGGGATCCTTAGGCACATTGAATTTATGTAACAAAATTTACAAGACTCTTTTGGGTGCTTTTGTGTTTGTCTGCCATACTTGTGCATGTTACTCACCTTTCACACTTGAGTCTTGGACTAGCAAGATGAGACTTGCATATTGTGCAACATTCTCTACTTGTATGTTAATTGATCCCAGGTTTATGTCTTCTGATGTTCCAGCTGCTGTCAAAGATACTTGATGTGATTGATGACCCAGACTGGATATCAATCTCTGGGAAATGATTTCGCAGGCCAAGATGACAGATATGTTGGAGACTACAAACATTCTGTTTTGCTACACAGGTGTGGTCTCTATCCACATGATTCTCATGATGCTATGGAGGTTTTTATAAGCAATTCTATGTTTCAAAGAAACAATGTACATGCATAGGGATATTTAAGCAAGCACCACTCTAAGAATCACCACTGACATTGCAAAGAGACCTCCATAGAAACATGTGATTTTCCTCCATGGGTTGACTATAAATGACTAACACAAAAGATTGGCGGGCAGATGCCTTGGAATGTTGTTACAGAGGGTCAATCATGCCAGCTATGTGCAACAAAAAATAAACTTGATGTACAACCATGCCCACTTCACAGATGAGCAAAACTGAGTTGGTCTTGCCAAAGCCATGGGCACGTTACCAGCTTTCTGTCATATGATGAATGTATCTTCCTACACATCAGTTGACAAGTTTTCTCCAATTATTGACCAGAAATCACAAGGACTTGTATAGTCATGTTCTGAGAACACTTTCCTACATTTCAGGTGGCTCCCAGGAGCCATAACAAGATCTCTTAAGATCAGATCAAATGGTGAGGAAATGGTGGGGCTTTAGGTTGCACCAGCACATCTTGACACAGTGCTGGAAAAGCCAAGAACCATTCTGGCAGTTTGCACTCAGAAAATACTTTGCAGTTTTGGCACAGCTCAAAACAATCAGGATTGCTTCATAATGTCATCATCTGACAATTCTTGTTGTATGCTTTACATTCCTCATCTTCTTTGGCATCATCTGCATGTTGTGCTTTTGTTTGCAGAGTGTTAGCATCATTTCTAGCTCTGTGTAAAAACTTGGACATAGACAGTGAGTGTGCTGCATTAGCCTTGATGTATGGTTATGCTGCAACATATGCACCAAGGCCATAGAAGCTTGGATTGAAATTCTTGTGGTAAGCAGAACATTGTTAGGCAGGTAAAGCTGTCTTAACATGCTTTTTTAGGTACTTTAGTAGATGTCTTCTGTCAGACAATGGACACAGGTGTTGGTGTGTCAATTTCATGATTATTCTTGAAATCCCCTTAAAATGCCAGCAACATACTAGGTGGGGATGGTAGTTAGAGCATTTCCAGCAGTGCTCTTTATGTGACCCTGCAGAAATATTTCTCACATCCAAGTTTAGTTATTTACTTTTTTCCAACCCCACCCCTGAGACTAAAACTGGGACTGCAAATAGGTGGGAGACCTCTAATAGCAAACCACTTGGATCAATCATTATGATTGGCCAATGAGCAACAGGGAGTAGCAGTTAGATCATATCTATTACACTCTTCTGTGGCAGGTGTTAGGCTTTGCTGTGCTTTATACCAGCCTCAGCAAACTGTGCAAAAATGCTGGGCAAAAACCATTTTGCCAAGCCACATTGGCATGTTTTGACTTCTCTTCATCCAATTTTAATTTGCAGGGTTGCATACTGAGCACTGGTGGAGTTGCTCTTACTGCTGTATATGCTGTCTGACAAGAAGATCTTGGATATTGTAAATGGATTTGGAACAGCTCTGGTGCTCATGCACTGCCATGGCAATACCCCTAGCAGTCAACCCTACCGGGGGTTGTTCTAGAAGTCAGGTCACATCTCCTTGAGACTGAGTTTTCCAATATCAAAAGCCAGCTTTATAAGCAAGTCATGGTGAATTTGCTAGTCAGTTTCATAAGTCAATACATTGCAAACCATGAGAAAAACAAGTAATGGCAAGCATGTCAAGGCAAAAAGCACATGGAGGGAAAGTTTCTTTCAGTTCAGTCACAGTATTCCCATTCCTGAGCAGGCTTCTCCTATCTTCATATTTTGGTCATGGTTTATGCCCTCATTCTTCCTCCCGCCCAACAGGAGAGCTTTATTCTTGCTGAGCTTTATTTCCATTTGCTTATCGTAGGGGCCCAATATAATTTCAGTATTTCCACACAGCTGATCAGCAATTGCTAAGCAGGCAGTTATCACTGCCATCAATCTTCTTGGTGTGAACTATGAACCTCTAGCTTCTTCCTCCTCTTGGTGGATTTGTTCAATCAATTGCAGGCCAAGAGTCACCAAGGCTGCTGCTAATGAAGCATTATTTCCGTTGCACAAAAGGGATGCAATGTTGGATTACATCATGGCTTTAATGAGGACTACAATTCCTAACACACTGAGCTCCAATACACTCAGGTAACAGCTTGCATTTATCAAACTCCATCTTGCTCCTCTTCCATTGTTCTGGTTTATATACATATCTATCACTCATGTTCAGCAAATCTTGTTGAAGTAATTAATTTTTTGAAAAAAAGGGTCTGGCAGCTCCAATCTGAATATTTCAGAATTTGGAAAATAGTCTCTTTGGAAAATAAGTATGCTAGGTCCACCAGTGAGTTTCAAAGCTATCTTGTGTTTTGAACCACATTCGATTCTTTAGAATTTCAGCATATTGCTCTTAGTTCTTTCTGTTTTTTTTTCCAGCTGACCCTATAAGGAATTAATTAGTGCCAAACGTGAGTTGTGGGTACAGTATTTGCCACCTATTTGCAAAAGACCAAAAAGAACCGTGGCCCATGCCATGATAAATTTCAGATTTCATCCATGTCTTGCTATATTCTTTGCAGATCGCTATGCCACTGTTGGATGTAGATGTAATCACCTATGCTGTCCATAACTTAGTTGGCTTTCTTGGCATCCAAGATCTTGCATTAGGTTCAAGCAAGGGTTGTGTTGGCTTCTGAAGTTGCAGGAGTTGGCACTGAATGCATGCACAATACTTGTGTCTGTTGAGCTGGCCAAGTTGACAGCAGCAACAAGGGACTGTGTCCTCCCAAGTATGGTTCCCATCTTAAGTTTTTATCAAAGGACTGATTCAAAGTTTTTAAGCTGTCCTCCACAAATCACTGAGGAATGCATTCTCCAGTTTTCATTAATAAATAGTCTTTTTAAAGTCCTGGTAGCTTTTCTATAGAGAAGTTTGAGCCCTGCCCCTTGAGAAAATGTCCTGACTACAGCTTAATCCACTAACAAGTGCCAACAATGGTAAGTGTAGAGACATCTGGAAATGAGTCCACAAAAAATCTGCCAAACTGTACAAGAATAAAGACCATGTGGTTTACCTTAAAGGGTTGAACTAAGATCATGGCATACTAACACAAAGTGCCTTCCAAGTGTGTTATACTCATTAATAGGCGACTTCTGGTTATTTGTCGAGCAGAACTGCTGTTGAACAGAACACTGTTGAAATTTGACACATAATCTTGTGAGTTGTGTCTTTTGCTGTGGTATTCTAGTGTGGAGTCAAAGGACTGCCCATGTGACTGCCTGTGTGATTGTCAAGTTTTTATTGGTATTCATTGCATTGTCAGCTTCTGTTCCCATTGCCCACCCAATCTTTTGAAATTTGACAATGCTGCTTTTGACTATTTTGGGGACCAGGTTAATCTGGCTTGTCTTTCTTCCAAACAATTTACTTGCTGGAGTAGATGGCTGCATGCCCATGATATTCAGTTGACTGAGTGGAGGATACCAATGATCTGATCATCTTCTGTAATCAATTCTAATGAATTTGGATGGCCTATGGATGTGAAGATTTCTCTCTTCGTGTCTGAGTTTGGACATATGTTGTTAAAGACTAACAAAGCTTTTGAGAGAGCCATATGTTTTAACAAGCTCGCCTTCGCTATAGATCACCGATCTGGATCCAAGGGATGGTTCTTATATAGTTCTGTGCTGCAGTCTTTTCAAGGTATGACAGAAATAGTGAGAAGAAAACCACTGATGATGTTTTCCAGTGAAATAAATCTTTGGATCCAGTTGTGAACTTGTTACAATCAATCATTAAATCAAGCCTACAATCAACCCTCAATGGTTTTCTTACTCAAGTTCAACCTCTAAATATTCCTTACACAAACTCACAAGGTGAAATAACAAGCAAGGCATGGAAAGCAATTCATGACATATCAAAATCCACAAGTTTGAGACAAAACAGAACTTGCATCAGAGAGTTTTGCATGTGGGAAAAATACTGGTACCTGATATTTACAACCCTGTCATGCAAAACTTGATCCTTCATACATTTGAGTGTGTTGCACAATGTCTCACTTGAAACATTACAGTCCTTTGTTGCACTGTCAATAGATTCATCTATGATTGAAGGATCTCCTGAGAGAAGAAATCTAGTACATTGCCCAACCAAAGCTGGATTGAGTTGGTGGCTGCCAAGTGAGCCTGATCCAAATGATCTGATCACAAACAGATTGTTGCTTTGGTCTCCTATTTCTATGGCTGAAAGTAACCCTAAATTACAGGTGCATTCCTAAGAGGAATATCGACACAACGAAAATTAGACTTCTCCCACAGCTGCCACAGGTATGTTCCAGAAAGTTGCAAGCAGCTTAACCTTTGGCTGTTCCTAAAGAATTATACAAAACCTAAAAGCAAACAGATGTTTGATCTGCAAGAGTTCGTGCAGATTTGCTATGTTTGAAAGAGGTAGAAGCTAAGCCAATTTCATTTGCTCTTGGCTTACAGAACTAGTTTCAGATTCTTCCTCACCTGCATTGAGTAGCTGCTTGAAAATTGCCATCACTGTTGGCATAAGCTTTGTTGAGATTGACATAATTCCTGGTAAGGCACCATACTGAAACTCATGAGACAAATCTAGGTGCATATACAGTGCCTTGCCAAGCAGGAAAGCAACTAATACAAAAGGAAGGTATATAGGGTTTCGTAGCAGAATCATGAACTCATTGAATCCAAGAATAATAATTGCAGCAATTGCCCATGGTGGTGGCATCCATGACTTCCCATGTCTGCTTGCCTCTTGAGCAGAAAGTGCCTGGCTGATTGTATACTCTGTTTCTGCTTTAAAATGTCTCCAGAGGCTTCTGCACTGTCCAGGAGTGAGCAATGTATCTGCAGGAGAAACGCCTGGCCACTTGGAGGATGCAAGCACATTTGATGGTTCTCCAGGTGTAACATCTGACCTCTCTGATGAACTTTCAGCAGCTATATCTGATCCTCCAGATTCATTCAGGAGTGTCATGAGTGCCACCTCTATACCCTCATGTGGACTCTTCGAATCAAGTTGGATAGCTGCCAGAACTGCAAGCAGCTTCAATGCAGCACTGCGTGCATCTCTGGTAATGGCACGCACACTGTGCTCTGCTCCCCATACCCTAGGTAGAGATTCATTATCATGAGCAAAAACAGTGTTGAATCGATCCTTCATGCGAATCAATGCTTGTGCACTCTCCTCCCTTGCCTTCTTCTCCACAATACTCCTTGCAAATTCGGAAAGACCAATCAAGGCACTTGACTTCTCTTCTTGAGTTTGCTCAAAACCAGCCATTGCTGCAGCCAAGCCTTCAATAGCAACTTGCTTCTCTTGATCCAGCAGCACCCTGATTGATGACCAGGTGTCTGGTGATGCTGCATCCAACAGTGATGACACTGGCTCTGCAATTGCACCTTCAAGTTGCTTCTCAAATGAAGACGTCAGTTCCTGCAGCTTCATGACACGCACAGATTGAGCATGCATGTTGATGTCCCGAATGAGCTTCTCACGGATCCTGGACAATGTTGTTTTCCATGTTGCTCCTGCTTGTACAACATGTGCATCTGCATGCACACCAATACTCACAACAACTATAATGACATTATAGAATCCCTTTTAATTTTTTGTAAGAGATTTGCAAGACTTCAGCCACTGCAAAGAAAAACAGATCACCAAAGAAGAACTGTAGCAGCAGAATCAATTAGTAAAATTCAAGGAGAAGACGCACCTTCACAAGCTTGATCGAAATCAGAAAGTGCAATCTCAGAACAGCATCGCACAACATCAGCAAATCCTTGGTCTGCAGTAATAGGCATTTTTGCTGTCCTCCTCTGCATCTCTTCCTTGAACCTGTTGAAAGCCTGTGCTCGATGATGGGCCACCACAGTTTCATACGAGGGTTGCATCAGATCAAGCGCTCGAGAGATCAGGTAGTTTCTCTTTGCTGTCCTTACTCCCTCCTCAAAGAAAGCAGCCTCGTTCTCATACTCTGCAACATACTTGCTCACAAGAGAGCTCGCCTTCTTCCCGAATAATCCTCCTCCAGCTTCTACAGAAACTACAGTTGCAGCATCAGAAGTATTATTCCTGCTGCTGGAACAAGTTTCCTCCAGCTTCTTCCACTTCTCATCGATGGACAAGTCGTGAAGCTTTTCGTTAGCAATCTCTTCGCACCTCACGGTCGCGACCATCACTTTGTGAGCCGGCAGATCCAAATCCTTGTTCTCCCTGATGACTTTCCAAATTTCGTGCGAACTGAAAGGAAATCCCGTGCCAGGAACCACAGCTCTTCGATCGCCTGCCAAGCCTCCCGGATCTACGGAATTGTGGAAGCGGCTCCTAAGCTCAGAGACTTCCTTCAAGAATTGCTCCTCCTTCTCCTCGTAATTGGCAAGCGCCGTGACTTCCAAGGTGAAGAATTCTTCGATTGGAGTCTCCCTGAACTTGCTTGGCTTCGGCAAGGTGTCCCAGACTTTTCCCACATCTTCCAGCAAGATCGACTGCAATACGCTCAAGGGAGTTTTGGTCCTATCGCGGAGGACAAACATGAGCGTGATCTTCCTGGGAGAGAACAGACGCATCATGACTTGGAACACGGTCTTGAGCAACGGTTTATTGGATGCTTGTTCTCGACCGACGTCGTGACACCATATGTTAATCAACACGATGTCTGCAACAGCCAAGGCGAAAAGAGCACTCTGTTTCTGAAACGCGGTATCATCTTCCCCTCTCTCTCTTCCATCAGTCCCTTCCAAATCCATCACCAGAGTGCAAGGAGTGACGACGTTCAACTCCTCCTGGCATCGCTGCAGCCACACGCCTTTCGTGGTCTGGTCACGTCCCCTCAACGCATCCATCTCCGCAAACTTGGTATTGAACAAATGGTTCAGGAGCGTACTCTTCCCACTACTCTGCGGACCCACGATTGCCACTACCGCGTAAGATAGCCCACACTCCGCAAGCTTCATACTCCTACAAAACTCCACCAAATCCGCTTCTTTAAAATTCCCCGCCTCATCTATCACCTGTATTGCTGCCGCTCCTTCCTGCGCCATAATTCCAAGTCCCCCCAATTTTCCAAAATTCAAACCAATTCTCTCTGCTTCTCGTCGTTGTTGTCCTTCTCCTCCTCCTCGCTCGCGCGCGCGGGCGTGCGTCTCTCTCTCTCTCTTTCTTTGTCTCCCCTTGTGCGTCTTTCTGTTTGTTCGTGTTTAAGAGCGTGCGCGCTGCCGCTTGTAATTGGGCTCTCGGCGAAGACCCGGTAAACTCTCAGGACCTCGAAAGTTACGGTTGAATATCGGGAACTCAAAAATTACATCTCAAGAACTGAAGGTAAAAAAACTCATGATCTCCAAATCTGTGGACGTAGAAACTAGAAACTGGAAATACCAAAGGGAAGCATCGGCACCTCGAAAATTACACGTAAGGTAAAATGGTGGGGAAGGGCATTGCCAAAATAAGGGCCCGCACTATCAAAACAAGGGCCTGCCTGTGTGAGGTGGCAGTTGAGCATTGCCCAATTTTGGTACTGCCCTTGCCCATGTACTTTACCAAGTGTAAAGAGTGACCTTGCATTTTGGTTTTTACTTTTTTCCCCGCTGAGATTTTATGCTCTGCAAGGCACTCTCTTGATAGAAGAGATAAATCAGAAAAGGTCTTCACGGTAAGAAATCAGGAGACCTAGAATGTAAATGGTAAATACTTGGGACCTCAAAAGTTCTCACCAATAAATTGCTCATATAAAAGAGGGATAAAACTCATTTACGTGACACGTGGAAATCTGCCAAGCGTCAGCTTGCAATTGGGCTCGCAGCAAAGACAATTTAAAACCTTAGGACCTCGAAAGTTGCGGTAGAATATGGGGATCTCAAAAGTTACTCGAGGTCCCAAAGTAAGGTAAAAGAACTCATGATCTCCAAAGCTGTAACTAGAAATAAGTTATCGAAAGGAAGAATCAGCACCTCGAGAATTACTCGCGGTAACAATCCTGGAGACCTAAAATACAGCGATGGTAGAGACTTGGGACCTCGAAAGTTATAACCAGTAAAATTAGTGAACACGTGGCAATCTACCAAGCCTCACTTTTGACACTTGTCAGTCGAATAGATTTCTTCTAAATTGAGAGGGCCTTCTGTCACCTCTTTGTTTTCCCTAAATAATTATCTTACTTTATTTATGTTTGTGATATTGTTTATTATATACAAGTGTGGCTTGTGTCTTTGGCCCAAGTGTGCACTAGTTACCCAACTAATTTTCTCCTTCCAAAATCAGTTTTTGTAATTTAGTTAAATTTCAAAGAATAAAAGATTAGTCAAAAATCAACATATCCTGCACCAAAAAATTCAAAAATTGTGAAATCATCTTCCTATGATCCCACTCATCAAAGGCTTTCCAAGAGTACTAAGAGCGTGCCTCAATTCCCCTAACATTTTGAGTTTTGCTTTTGTTGAGTTGTCAATGACAAAATTGTTCAATATTCAATAACTCTTACATCAAAAGTTTAAACCAACATTAGGCAGGGTACCAAATATATTGTCAGATATTATGATTTGGGTATATATGTATATATTTTTAATTAAAAATCAGTGTATTTATATGATGCACATAATCGAGGTTATGTAAATTTGAAAAATTATATTCTATCCATACCCTTGAATATATGCAAAACATATATGTACTAAGAAGGGATATGTGTGAAAATCTGGGTAAGTCAAATTAGGGTAAGTAGGTAATGAAATTTGATATCAAAATTTGGTTTGTTTACATTTTCGATTTTACCAATTTGTTGGGATGTGTTGTTGCTAATTCTGCTAATTTATTGGAACACGAGGTGAATAAACTATTCCGCATGTCGATCACTTTGATTTTTGCATTCTAACATGGGATTTGTGTATGATCTTATTGGGTTTGGCCTTTGAAAATTGTGTCAATATTTTCAAAATGTGATTATTTAAAAAATTTAATATTAAAAAAATACATATATTTTTATTTATCTCAAATAAGGGTATATGATAGGGGTCTACCATAAATCATAAGTTTTACATACTAAGACCTGATCTAGATGGGGAAAAAAAAAAATTTAAATACCGAGGGGCAAACCAATTGAAAATATATATACCTTTATTTGAGGATGTATCAAAACCAATATGCTCACACAATACTAGTCTAACCATTAAGAAACCACCTTTCTGCACCCCTATTAATTGAGGGGTTTCCTATGGTACCAAGAATGTGGTGGGGGGTGTTATGGTTTGTTGAGATCTCATTGTCACACACAAATTAGATGGATTCATAAATAATGTGGCATGTGCCATTGAGCACATATTGTGAAGTATGTCTAGAAATATTTATGTTTTAAAATCATAAAATAAATATTTGAAGATTATTGTGCAAGGTATATGCATTTTTTTTCAAATATTGAGTCAAGAATGAAGAAAAATAATCCTTTAGACACAAAAGTGAAAAGAATTTGATATTGTGTTGAGTTTTATTGAATTTTCCAATAATATTACGTTATGAAATGTATTACAAAATTTTACAATAATATCATTGCATAATATGATTAAATTGTGTGAAATTCAATTTCCATAAAAAATGAATATTTGAATTTCCTTGAATTTCCAATGACAAAAATAATCCATAATTCAATCATTCCTTTAGTGGAGGCCTAAACATTACAAAACCACCTTGGTGTAGCCATGCTTGTGGAGAGCTTTCCACTGTTACTAACAGCACCTCCCAATCTCCCTTGAATTATTTTTTTTTTTTATTTATTGAATTTTGAGCCATTGTTGTTTGAAACCAATGTTGTGCATGTATATAGTTTAGAACTCACACTTTGTGTACACATAAATGTACAAGTTGAAACACATAAATCTAAGTGTCAAATTGTGTAAATTGTTTTAAGCCATGTAAAAACAATGTAAATGTAAGTGTAAAACTTTTTATTCTTATATTTAACATTGTGTAAAAATCATGTTAAAAAAAACTAGAAAATGAAACAAAGAATATGCAAAAACATGAAAACTTTGATTTGATTCATTTGAAAGTTTACAAATATTCATTTTTAATTTCCATTTTGATCAGCAAAACAGCATATTTATAAAAGTGACAAAAGGGCATAGAAGTTCAATCAAAGTTGAAGAAGTTCCATGTGTAAATTGAACAAAACATTACCAAAATCATGGATACATGTGCCAATTATGCACACAATCTTCTATGTATGATCTTCAACCTCGTAAGGAAACTCTACACCAGCCTCATTAAACCCATGCACATTTTGGGGTCCTCTTTAAGCCTCAAAGCTAACAATGGGATCATCAAACCAATTTTTAATTAGAAGAACTAGGACATCCAAGTCTTTTTGCACCAGGTCAACAATGACAAAGGCATGTGAGAATGCTTACAATAAAAAAAAGTCTCTCTATTTCAATATGACTACCATGTGTCACTAAAATTGCTCTAGCTAAATAGGTAACTATTGAAAATTACCCTTCATGTTTTAATTAGTAAATTGTCCTTTCTTTCTTACAATGGCACATAAATGTGTGGGAGCAAAATAATCCTCAGCAAACTTGCACTTACACACATATTCCCATTAAATTAACTTGAGGTTTGTAAATTGTAAACAAAAAAAACAACTTTCAATTTATTTTTCTTTACAAGTCTTTCAAATAAGTAAAGAAAAATAATTCTTACAAGTGTTTAAAACAAGTTTCAATCTTGGACACCCTTATTCCAAAAACAACATTAGTGTTGCGCATAATTTCTTGCACAACATTTGTAAAGGAATTTGATTGTCTGTGGAGTTTTTGGTATTATAAACTCTTAAAGGTTGGGAGGAGGAATGGCTATTGTATGCACAAGCAATCTCAATTGCTAAAAAATGGCCAGCATAGTCTCCCACTAAACTTAAGTCCTTGAATTTGGATCTAACATGAAAGCAAACATGTTATGGGCTTTAGCAAACTTAAAAGAATCCATGAAATCAAGGAAGGGCCTACGAACAATAATCACTTACTCTTGCATGTTAACACCAAATTGTTTCACCTTGGTGTCCATATCCATGTCTTTAACAACATCAACTTTTGCTTGCAATTCCAATCTATCCTTGGAAAGTTGCACATATAACTTGATCACAAACACAAGGACATCTAACAATAGCCGATACCCACAATGTTGGTTAAATACACAAGTAATCACAAAAAAAAAAGTGCATCACAAATTGCACCAACAATTGCCCAAGTTTGTGTGGAAGAATCTTGTTTGGTTAAAGCTTCCATGTAGCAATTGTTGCAATTGATATTGTAGCTTGATAGGGTAAACATTGCTCAAACATGGCAACTTTGGATGTAAAACATGTCTTCATTGAAGTTACTAGATTCCATTCAAACAAACTAGAATCTCAACATGCTTGCTTCCATTTTTTTGCCCCTTTGTGTACAATGGACAATGAACATAGAAAATCAATTTATTCAACATTTGACAAACTACAAATTCTTTCATTGTCAAAAATCAAAATTGTCAACATATATATTTGATTTTTTTGGCCATGTGATGCAAGCTCCAAGGGATGTTTGTGCAAATTTCACACTAATGAAGCCTAGGTTCTTGAATTTCGTTTCATCATTGGTCAATACTAAGCTACCTTGCTCATAGCATGTCCAAAGCATGAACCATCAAAAGGAGCATGCAAATTTAATACTTCACATGAAATAACAAATTCCAAAATTGTGGTCATGTTCCCCAAATTGGTTGCTTTCGTCTTTTCAGGTCAAAGTGTGGTTGGGGTACCAAAAAAGACTATCTCATTAAATATCCAGTGGACCCCCTCACTTGAACATGTCATTGAAACTTAATGGCACATTTATATTGAAAGTTTGTTTTTTTCATAAATACATACATTATTAAGATACTATTTTATGCATAACATTTCAAATTTGAACAACTTTAACAATTCTTAATGAGTCTTAGAAAATTTTCTAGGACATTGTTTCATTAAAAAAAAGGTTCAAGGACCCATAAAAAATGTCTAAACAAATTATTTTGCCTTAAGATTCTTACCACAAACATCTTAATTACTAATGTATATAGAATGTTCAAATGTGACAAAAACCAAATGCCCTATTATAGTGTACAAAGTTTCAAAATGTGAAATTTTTGGGAATTTTGGGCCTTTGATAAAACATGGCCCACATTGGATAAATTTCATAAATGAAATCAATAGATACTCTAAATGCCTATATAAAAATTGGAGAAAATTTATTTCATTTGACATGAGATAAAAAGGGGAAATTTAAGATAAATCATAAGTTTTATGAAAAAAAAGGTGAATTTCACTAGTAGAAATCCTATTGTTTGCAACTAGTCATTATAGAACTATGTGTAATTAAGTGTCATTTGCAACTACATTAGTTACATGTGCAACTACAAAATGAATATTGTATAATTTTTGGGCCATACAATTGTGTGTGTAATTAACATGTAGTTAATTGTGTGTACAAAATGAACATGTGTCATAAAAATCATGGGCTAAGCTAATACATTCTTAATTTAATACACTCAATATATTTACTTAAGTTATATATATAAATCTTATGGCTTTAATATTAAGGTTAAACCCATATTAACTAATGCTACCCAAAGTAAAACATTGGTTAAACCTAAGTTAAACCCACATTTATCAAGGTTAAACTAACCATGGCAAAATTAATTTAATCATAATTAATTTAATAAAATTTAGTTTATATATATATATATAATAGCTAATCATATATTTAATTATTAGAAGACTATTATAATTATACTTATTATTATTATTTAATGACTATAATTTTAATTTTGACTATATTATTAGTTATGGTAATATATATTTGGCTAATTAATTACATTAATTTGCCTATAAGTACCCTAGTTCGGGCTAGTTACTAACCTAAGTTAGCTATTAATTTAAAATAAGTAATAATATTATAATATTATTGATCATTAATTATTATAGGTAGTCATGCTTATTAAAATATTATTATAAATATCAATATTAATATTAATATTATTTATCCAATTAATTAATATCCTATTATATTATATTATATTATATTATTCTCACATATTAAGTTTTATTACTTATAATATAATAAATTTAACTAATAGGTAAACTAGGTTAATATGGCATAAGTAATATGTAGTATTTGCATGTGGTTGCAACTACATTTGTTGTAATTGCAATTGAATTTTTTATCCCATATTTTTTGTTTTGGATTCCAAGTGTGCACACTATATTATAAGTAAGTGCATTTGTCTTGTTCACAAACTTAATACCAAATGCCCTTTGGGATGGGCCAATGAAAGAGGTTCAACCTTAAAAGCTAAACCTAAACACAAAATTGGATTATTTTAAACCTACCTACCTAACTTAATCCTACCATACTATGTACTTACAACCTACCTATGACCAACCTACCTACCTGCTGAATTAATTAAAAAATAAAATCAATGGGCTTTTTAAAATTGTCATGTGTTGCCACGTAATTAACCTTCACAAATGGACACGTGTCAAAATTTAATTCACATTTTATTGGATGGCCGAAATATTATGAGTTTATTAATAATAATGAATATTGAAATAATGTTTAAATGCCATGTGTCACCATATAATTGACCTTCACAAATGAACACATGTCACCATGGACAATTCATGTAAAATAATATAAATGTATAAAATATAAATTCATTCCAGATATATTGGCCACATAAATATTGTCGTATGTAACTGTTGGTCATGTGCAACTTGTCTTATGCAACTATGGGGTCTAGTAATTGTATGTGTCACATGCAATTGAAAATTAGATGCATACGAAAATTGCAAAATGATTGTTTTCTTCTAATGTTTGGGGAACCTTGGAATGAGTCCTTATGTTTCAAATGGGTATGCCAACCATGCTTGAACCCTTTCACATATAACACAAGATTTTGAAAGTGATACCAAAATTTTCAAACATGGCCTTCAATTGTTTTACTAACCCGTGCCCAATAGTATCATTGGCTTCAAAATGGCCTTTTGTAACATGTTGAAGCTTCCAATTTATGGATAAAAAGTTTATGACAAGAACAAAGGTATCATACTATCCCTTGCTCATCCACAAATCAAATGTAATTGTGATAGTAGGTGTAACATCTAGTTGAGGTTGCACATGCAAATCCAAATAGAAAGCAACCACTGCAGGAAGGATCTTTTCAAACAATGCCTTTCAAAGAGGGAAAACTAACTTGGATCAAGCTTCAAAGCCAACCTACACATCCATGTGTTTTCACAAGTTTTTAAGAGGAAAAACCAAGTCTACCAAGAAGAGTTCCTAAACATCCTCTTGTTTCTTATGATGAATTTTGCTTCCAAAAAAAGTACAAATTACACTTGGTGCTACTTTTTGATATTTCTTGGCAAGCTACACAACCTTGTTACATCCCTTAACACTTTTTGATTGTGACCTTATCTTCTACATCAATAAATTTTCCAACATGTTCATTAAAAAGCTCAAAATGTTCAACATGTTGTTTCATAGAACTTGTCCCAAATGATGTGTTGTAGCAATGATTCCCTTCTTCCTTTATTTCTTTTTAATGTATGGAGGACATGTGAAAAAAATTAAATGCATTTTAATTGTTGTATTTGGTCACAATCAAGTTGATCCTTATTGTTCACAACAAAAAATGCTCATGGAACAAACTTCTAACTCCAAGTAGCCCAAAACTTAATTTGCTTGTGTAATAAGGCTTATTCATGATTGGGGTTCTGAAAAAAGAAAAAGGACTCTAAGACTTTTGTGGGGCTACTTTTTGCAAATAACATTTATTTAAAACAAATTTAAATGAGAAAATTTGAATAGTCCAATTTAAAATAATTCATTTAATGGTAGTGAGTTTTCACATTCATACATAATTGTGTATCAATATTTTGGTTTATAGCTAGAAACACAAAAAATCCCAAAATGAGTTTCAATGGACAACTAAACAAGATGGCAAGATTATTTCCTTCACATGTGACCTACACCTAAAGCTAAACATTTTGAACCTATTGAACATAATTTTTTCATCAAATGGTTTAAAAAATGAGTCTTTTGTTTTGCAACCATTTTCTTTAAAATATTAAAACTTTGAAATTTTTGTATGATTTGATTTTTCATCAAATTCATCCAATGAACATGTATTTTCATAGAAAGGGGCATGTTTTTTATGTACAAAGAATTTGAAAACAATTGTATGACTTTATGCATTCCTTTTGATTCCATTAGAAAAAAATGTAGTTTAAACACTTGATATAATTAATTCCCTATGCCAAAATGTGGTTTCTATGACTAAGACATGGTACGACCTATTGCCCAAAATAGTCATGTAGTTGTAACTAGACTTGAATCATAATCATTTTGACAATTATAGTCATAATTATGAGTCTTTGACTACAAATATGACTACATGACTAATGTAACCATATCAAAGTAATTATTTGACCTTGTTTTAGCAAGTTTTTTAAAAAAACTAAAATACATATCAACATGGTCAAATTTGTATTAGAAACCTAACTTAATTTAATTTACATTAATTTAATCTACTTTAAATAATTCCTAGTTTAATATGTTTTAACCTAGTTTAGTATGAATTAATCTAAACCTAGTTTAATTTAAATTAATTTATTTTAACTTAATCCAATCCTAATTTAACCCACTTAAGGCTAATTCACCCTAAGTAGCTTATATAGTTTATCTTAAATAACCTAATTTATTAAATAATCTTATATTTAACTTAATGTAACATATTTTAACATATGTAAGTTAATTTAGTTTAATTTAACCACATGTAACCAACTTTAGCAACATTTAAATTTTGCCAAGTTTAGCCAAATTTAAACTATTTAATTCAATTTAACATAGTTGGCTTCAGTTCCAACAAAAAACATTATTTTCCAAAACATTTCAAATTTAGCCAAGTTTAATTAACCATGTTTAGCCTAAGTGTTTTCATGTAACTTGATTTCACAAAATTTAACCAAATTTAATTTTAGTATCAAAGTTTAACCTAAATGTTTTACTTTATCCAAGTTTAGCTTAATTTATGAAATTTTAGCTAAATACATAACCAAATTTAACTTAATTTTTTTTAGGTTTAACTAATTTTATTCAATTTCAAAAAAATTAATCAAATTTAAATAAAATTTTGCTAGGTTTAACCAAATTTAACCAAAATCATCTAGTTTAAAAAATTTTATCTTCATTCAACCACACTAAACCAAGTTTTAGCCAAGTTTATCAAAATATAAGAAAATTTATCCTATTTTAGCCAGAATAACCTACTTTAGCCTCATTTATATTATTTTAACCGAAATTAAACAAAATTAATGAACTTTAGCTTTAGTCTAGCCAAGTTTAATCTATATATCCTTTTTAAAAACAAAAATAACATAATTCAAACAATTTCATGTTATGTACACCAAATTTAACAAAGTTTACCAAATTTATCTATGGGTTTAGGATTCATAAATTTACAACATATTAAATTTACATATAAAATGACCTTTTTGAATAAATATGATTAAACATAATTTAAAATTTTATTTTATTTTATTTTTATTACAAAATATTTGTTGTATTATGTATATATATGTATTTGTATATTATAATACATGTATATTATATACATATGATACATAATATATATACATATAATATCTTAATAATATCATATTATATTCATATCTCAGAATTATAACATAAATTTAAAATATTCATTTTTTAATATTCAAATTATACATGTATTTGTTAAAGTTCATCATGGAATTGAAACATAATGGATATGTTAAAATTTTAATAATTCAAATATATATGTTCATTTGATTAAGTATTGGAAAAGAAATTAAATTTTAAACTTTTTATTTTTATACATTCAAACATTGGAACATGATAAACTTTTTATGTGACAACATTGTATCACGTATGATGTGGTAGGTTGATGGCAAAGGCCTTAGACCAAATCAAGAAGGTCTGAAGATCAATACCTGTTCACACCACGCTGACCAGTTTGACCATGTTGACTATAGCCAACTTTGTCTATGGGTTTGATAATGACATATGTTGGCTACGTTGACCAATGGCATGTATAATGACGTATAATACAATAATGCTTATGTGGTTATATATACGATTATATGATTCGTGAATTATATAATTCGTGTACAAACCATATGTATATGATATATAAATAAGAAAATTTTTAATTAAATGACTAATTATTTGTAAAATCAATATTTAAAAATATATATTTTTATAAATATACATAATTATATTTTATATATAATATAATATTTTATTTATTTATTTATTTTTTGTAGTCACAAGTGAAGTTGCAATGGTGGTTATGATTATGACCATCGTAGAGACTAATGGCATTTACGACTAGTCTTGTAGTTGTAAATGTAGTTGTAAATGTCACGTTTTGGCATTGTGGTTTACATGACTCAAAATGACATTCACATAATATGCAAATTATTTTAAATTATTTTTATTAATTTAACAAGACATCATTTTATCTATTGGCATACAACAATCCACTATAACTATAATAATGTAAGATAAACAAAAATCCAAAGTTGTCTTTTGGAATCTTTTAAAAATGGTCATTCCTTTTTGGTACCCCAATTGTGAACACACCCAACATCAATAAGGATTCTAACTGATTCCTATCCCTAATAGCAAAAATTTCAATGTTCATAGACATTAGTAGATGAAAAAGTTGTTGCCTTAAATTAAATGGATTAACTTTAGGTAAGGATAGTTTGGCACCATCTCCTTTGTTTGGCAATGGGCTTGAAGTCTACAATTTTTTTTTGTCTTGCCATAACTTAAACATTACAAAAGAAGGGAATCAAATTTCTAACTAAAATTCTAGATTGCCCTAAATCAAATCAAAATATGCAAGATGAAAAGGGAAAGGATAATTTCCTAAAAGGATTTTTTGTTGTAACTTGAAAGAAATTGTTGTTAAAATTTTAATAATTGTGGAAAGTTGCTACTGGTGCTTACTAAATCTACTTTTGTTGGAGTTATTTCTAGTGAAGCCTATTATTACAAAAATTATTGTACTTCCACTTTTACAAAAATTGCTGTTCTTGTAACAACTATTGTTGCTATTGGGCATTATAAAAGGCTTGCACTATTTTGCACACACATCCGCCCCTTTTCAAAAAAAGGCAAGGAACTCACCTTAACATACACACCAAAACCAAACCATCAGAAGGTGACAAAAAAGGCCATAAAATTTGACAACAATGATAAATGGGTACATGATGGATAGAAAAGCCATAGAACATAAAAAAAGGCTCACCTAAGTGAACAATCATGGCAATGTAGGAATATTCTTTGCTTCTTATTGCTATGTGTTTACATACACACACAAACACACATAACAAGATAAAGGGATGAAAAAACAAAGACATATGGACAACAAGACAACAGTGACAAACATAACACACACATACCAAAAAAAACAACATTCACCTAGAAATAAAGAAACAATGATGGCAATGTAAAAATGTTCCTCATTCCTTGTTCCATGCCTACACATACAGAAAAACGCACACTCATCAAAACCTTCATGATGAAGGACACCTAAACACACACACCATGACAACGACAACAAAAAAACACAAAATACCAACATAGACGACCAACATACTAGGCTAGAAGAAGGTGACCCTCATTCAAGAAGAAAAAGAAAAAAAAATGGTAATGGTGATTTAAAAAACAATCTTCATTTTGTTGCTTTACACCTACACACATAATCAAACCATAATGACAAGCACACACAAGAAATAAGATTACAACAATTAGTGGTGATGCAAGAACATTTTTCACTCCATTGCTCCATGCTTACACACATGGGTGGTTGCACACTAGATAGTCTATTTTTTGGTGTCACAAGGGCAAATTCTATGGGGATACCTTTAAATTTAGTATAATATGTGTTGAGGTTAGATTGAATTTTTTTTAAGCAATTCATTTAATTGAACTATAACATTTGAAGATTCAAATTAAAAAATTGAAGATAAAATGCCATCATTTCATTACAAGGTGGACTTTTCAAATGATGTAAAATCTTCTCAAGTCATAGTCCATACAAAGTGTTGTGAACTTTTATTACATAGTAAACATGTTTTAATTATTGATTGTTTTTTCCTATCACATGATTTTGAGACTATTGTAATGTTAAAATAAGGATTTCCAACCAATGACCAAAATGACCAAATGAAATGTCACACACATACACAAACATAGAGAAAACCAACACATATTGAAAGAAGAAGGTGATGTTCACCTAAAGAGAGAAGAAAAGACATAAATGGTGATGGCAACAAAAGAGCACTCCTCACTTTGCTACTCCATGCTTGCACACACAAACAAGACAAACTAGAAGGTCCAAAAGAAAAAAGTGATGTTCATTTAAAAAGAGAAGAAAAGATGACAATCGATGGCAATGGTGATGCAATAATGTTCCTTGCTTTGTTGCTACATGCTTGCACACATAAACAAGATAGACAAAAAGAAGGTTTGAAAGAAGAAACACACAAACCAACCAAGACTAATTAAAAAACACATAGACCAACTAGGCTTTGTTATTCTATGCATGCACACACAATCAAGATACATTAGAAAAAGAAACACGACCAAAATCAACCAATAAAACACATAATGTTTGAATGGGCTTTTGTTGTTTTGAACCTAATTAACAAAAAAACAAATAGACCAACTGTTCATGCTTTATTGTTATGAGCTTAACCAACCAAAAAGACACATAAATCAACTCGGTTTGTTATTCCAAGCTTGACCAACCCAAAAAACATGCAAATCAATTGGGTTCTATTGTTCCAAACTTGACCAACCAAAAAAACACATAGATTGATTAGGCTTCCCAAATGGTTTCTTGAGAAAATTGTTGTTCCTCTATGCTTGCACACACAAACAAGACGTAGCATAAGAAGATCCAAAAGAAAAAACACATAGATTGACCAAGATTGCCCCACCCCCCCACCATACAGACAAAAAAAATTGTCTATTATTTGAAACCATGAAATTCTTGATCCCCTCATTTGGAACATGCCAAAGAGTGTGCTTGGAGCTCACCATGAGTTCCTTTCCTTACATAGACAAAACAAAGGGATTTAAAGCATGACAATGAAATCACAACAAGAAAATAGAGAGTAAGGAAGGAAGGTAATGCATGCTCTTTTTTTGCTCATTTGACAAATTCGTTGAGGAGGAGGTTCAATGACTATGGCACACAAGTTGCCAAAGTTTGCAAACCCAGTCATTGTAAACCCTAAGCTCAAATTAAATCATTTACACTAGAAATTTACATGACCATACAAGGCCATATAAATGTATGATTTATACAAATTTTACATGTCCAAAATTAATTATATGGGGCCATGTAAGTGTAAGTGTAAAAAAATTAGATATGTAATTGTAAATGATTTACATTTACATGGGCTTTACAAGCTATATATACAACTATTGACATTTACACATACAACATTAGTTAAAGCTAGTGTTGGATTGGTATTGAGCATACTAGCTTGGTTAATCCCACTTTTGGGGTTCTTTTACCCCTAAATACTTAATAGGTACCAGTGGGTGAAAGCATGGTAAAATATACAATTTAATTACCTTGGTAGTTTATTTGTTAAACTAACAAGAAGTAGGATTAAAACCCATCATAAAATTATTATACATTTAATATTTTTATTTAAATGATGAAAAAAATAAATTCTTCACTATTATGTATTAATTTTTTAATTTTACATTGTAAAAAAAAAAATTCAAATAAACTTTTCTAAATGTAAGTAACTTTTGAAGTTACTTTTTGCAATGTAACATTTGTTTCAAATATGTGTCAAGTATATTTTACCAAAGAGGAAGTAGATTATATTTATTTTCCTTCCTTTGAATATACAATGATCTTTATGTTATAACTTTACACAAAGGCATTTCATTCAATTTTCTAATGAAAAAGCATTTTTGAAAACCATGTTGGCCAATGAAATTCAAAAGTACTTGTTCCCTACTTTTATTATTCTAAAGTTTTTCAAATTTTGTATTCAACTTAATACAAACCCAATGGAAAACACCATGGTTTCAAAATGAAATTTAAGTAAGAATTGATTTTATTTTCTTGTGTTTTTGTGAAAAATTGTTTCTTTTTTAAACTTGATATTTTTTCATCAACCTTTTTTTGTATAGAATACCATGCTTTCACCCTAATATTGGGTATTTTAAAAAAAAATTCATACTAATCTATTACTAATATTTAATATTAAGTGCAAGGTTAATATATGACAAGTATAAACTTAGTATTAATATTGACATAAGGTAGGTATGATTTAATATTATCTTAGGTCCCCTATGAAATTAGTATTAATATGATGGTACTAATAGTCATCAGTGCCATATACCTTGTTACATCATTGTTTATGGAAGACTTTCCAACAATATTAAGAACATAGCCAAGGGTTTCATGGTTTAGGAGATTTCAACATGAAAATACCAAACAAACTAAGATAACTTGGCCTATATTCTTTGAACATTAGCTGGTAATCAAATATGTCCTATTAATTTGGCTAGTCAATGAGAATGTGCTAGCAACCATTTGATTATTCACATGCATGTTTGAGACTAAATGTCCACTTGGAAAAATGTGTTAATTTTTTTTTAAAAATTTATCATTTTGTAGTTTTTGTGGTCATTTATGGGTGTGGGTGAAACCCATTAAAACAAAATCTTGATTTCCTTTGTGTATAGGTACAATTGGTGATGGGTAGCCAACTATCACATTTTAGTTGAATCTCTTGTTGTAGAAGGGGATGGTGCTTTTAGCATTTGGTTATATACGCATCTTTTGAACCAATATGAAAAAAAAAATCCAAGAGAAGAAAAATATCATTTGGACATGGGGCCCATTTGGACCATATTTAAGAGGGGTTTGGAAACACACAAAATTATGAATGTCACTTGGGGCACTTTTAAAAAGTATTCCAATATCACAAACAAAGGAACTCATGGTTAGTTGTGAATGTTGAATTGTCAAATTAAAAGGCCACCATGCAACTAACCATTAATGAACACTAATTATGTACTCATATGCAATGTTATATATATGTTAAATTTGGGATCTACTTTTAAATAGCTACAAATTTGAACTCATAATAAATAAATTATATATTGAATATGAAATTTGTGATTGGCTATAAGATATTTAAATATTTGAAGCCATTATTGATAAAATAGAAATTTAATATGGAATTTGTGATCAGTTGTGACCATAAAGTTTTTGAACTCATTTGCAATGTCCTATAGACTAAATTTGTGATTTGCTTCTACCATATCATTTTTGAATTCATTTGCAATGTCATATAAATTCAGTTTCTGATATGTTTCCAACATAACAATTTGAACTTGTTTGCAATGCCTCATAGACATATTGTGTTTCTATTTTGTTCTTTAGCAACTTTTTAAATTTGTCTATGTGTAGAAAAAAACTTTCAACTCCATCACTATCAAGATTTAAATCATAATTCCTTTCCTTCCAAAAGTAATTTGAAATTGAAAACAAATGTCTTGATCCCATATTTGTTATTTGCTATTCACTAGGTAATAGAAGGTAGTGTTCAAAAGTGAAATCAAAGCAAGTAAAGGAAAAAAAGTTAGATTCTAAAATAAATCATGTTTATAAAAATCAAATAACATACATGAAACAAGGATTGATCTCATATATAAAATTTACATTGAGAGTTTCAAGCAATTCTTTTACTTCCATTGGATCCAATAATTAGTGGTCCCACATTTTAGAATAAAAAGATTAAAAAATCATAGGTTTTTTATTATGCACATCAACCACACATTGAGATTCACTCCGATAACCTACACAACAAAATATGTCAATTTAAAATAGGACTTTGAGAACTCCCATACTTTCTTTTCTGCAAATGGCATTTTGCATTAACATGCACATTAACACTATTTTGACCTAATTAATTTTTTATTTCCTTGGTTTGATTTTTGAAAAAACAAGGGTATAGTTTCATGGGTTTGAAGCACACACCCTTTAGTTGTTGGAGATTAGGGCTAAGAGGGGCTAGGCTAGTATGATCCCAAATGTGCTTCGTAGGTGAAGAAACAATATGTTGAATAAATTAACATTAGACAAAGAAAGCCTTCCATCACTACCTACATCAAAAGAATCATCAAGAACACCAAGGGTTCTAGAAAACAATAGAGGAAAATAGATAGAATATCAAGTATGGTAAGAGGCCATGGGTGCAATCAAAAGAGGGACATGTTCAATGAAAAACATTCTTGGATCATGGGATACACTTTTTACTTATTTTTTTACCATTTGAATGGTAGAACATATCCAAGGAAATAGGGCCATTTGGAGTGCTAACAAATGAAGAGGATGCAACAATAGTTGCATGAATTCTAAATATGGAGGAATGCGAATTATCAATAAACCTACTACAATTGAAGATGAAGCTTGTAGAGCAAATGCAAACTATGCCCACACCATTCTTGCATGGAATACTAGGAACAATTGGAAGAGGATCACAAAAACACAAGCCATGTGTGTAGCTCCAAGCTCACATTTTCTAGTAACCATGAAGGGCATTGTGATCACCTTAGAAAGAGAATAAAAGTTTTGGAAAGCTTTTCACACTTGGAACAAGCTCTTGAAAGTGAAATAGGAGTGCCCAATTCAATAGAACTTTGCAAAAACCCAACCTCTACACTGACAAACTTGCACGTTGTAGATGCATGTTCAAAAGTTTAGGGTTCATGCAATGTCCCACCACCCATGTTTGTTGATTTCCTAGACCTTTTTGAAAGTTTAGATTAGGGCCACACACACAAATGTGAATGCTTATTAAATAAAATCTGCTCATTTTGGACATCATCCAATTTGGTGATGGGGTAGGTGTGATTCATTTGCTAAGTGTTGATTGTTTGGTTATTGAGAGAGGAAAGTGTTGTTCATAGGGTGCCATGTGTTTTGAGAATTTTCATTTCTAATTAGGACCCCCCAACTTTGAGGGATATCTCTCTCATCTTTCCATGGATTTCAACAATTCAACTTGGGTTGGATGTGCGAAGAAGTGAGCTACAAATTATCTTTGGCCACCTTCACGATTCCTTGACTCTCCTAAAATTTAGAGAGCATTGAGATGCTATTCTAATGCACACCAACCAGGTTACCCTATCTTCCTTTGTAGTGGGATACATATAATTTTTTGGAAAAAGTGGATAACAGTTGCCAAATTCAAATATCCCTTTTTTTTGTGGGGAGGCAGGGGAGAGTATTATTTCATTGGCTTCTCTTCTTAATATAAAATTATTTCCCTCATGCTCTAACGGACAAATTTTCTTTTCATGCTGAATGCATGGGCATTAGATTTTAATTTTTTCCTGCCCAAAAACTTATTTGGACAGGTGAAATGTTTTGCATTGCCCATTTGCATTTGGTCAAGAATTGATTCACTACTGTATGATGCAGAGTTTTTCATTTGGTCTCACGTATTTGAGAACCGTGGTTATATACCAGAACAGGTTTTTCTTTTGTTTTTGAGAACCATGGTTATGAATCTAAGAACCACCCTGATAACCTCCAGGGGTCTGTTGCTGTTTCTGATAACCGCCCAACAATGGGACATTTCCTATTTGAACTATTATTGTTTGGGAAGGAATGGCCAGTTTTCTTACAGAGCCTGTTTTCTTGCAAATAATTAAGTTGTATTCACATGGCAGTTTGGATATGGAATATAACTCTAGCAGGGATGTCCAACAACGAAGACACACATCATCAAGATGGCTCCATCTTCTAAAGCTGGTTCTGAACCAAGTGCTAGTGTTGCCAATGAACTTAAATGGGTTGAATGGGTTACAAAAGAGTGTAAATTGATGCTAAGAAAGCTATGGTGATTTGGCTATGTAAACAGAGGTTAGTTGCCCTTTCTGCCTGTTTAGAGCTAATTTAGAGTGCAAAATATTCCACTTTCTTGCTTGCCAGGTGCTGATTCTGCACTTGGAAAGGCAGAAAGAGCAACTAAAGTCCTTTCTGTCTGGGAATGTGCTTGTAGTGTGCATCTGTCATCATCACCCACCCTAGTGACTCAGAAGGAGGCAGAATGTTTTGCGTATACTGTACACTTTCTCTACAACTTTCATGGATTTTGCAGCTCTGGGTTCTTTCTTCACATGCTGGAAGTTTTGCAGCAGCTGGTGCCAGCTTCTTCATCTGCAATGATGGGTACCTGCAATTGGATTTACAAGCAATAGACAATTTATAGATTTTTCCCATTTGATTCCGTTTGCAGGCACAGTGCCAAGCAAATTGCAAATTAAGATTGAGGTGCCAGTCAGAGCTCCACTCTGTGAGTGAAGGCTTCAATGCATCAACGGATGCTTGATGCATCTTTTTAGATTGAAGTAAAACCTTATGTAAGCTTTGTTGCTGACTTCCTCCTAGCAACCCACCTGCCGAATACTAATGAACTTAAAGTTTAAACAGTATTGCATGGACTTATCTGCAGGCTTGCAATGAAAGTCGCAATGATGTGTTGGTGAAGCCAACATCTGTATTGTCATGTCCTCCAGAGTGTTCATCACTAAAGCACTGCAGTATGCAAATTGTTTAGCAATTTCTAGAATTCTTCACACACTTCCCCAAAAGAAACAACATTGTAGGTGATGGTTGAGCAGGCTTGTTCCAACAACCAAAATATTAAAGAAAACTGCACATCGAGTTGTAGGAGAAGAATTATAAGCAAGTCCAAACAATGTCAAAATCTATGTTTTGGAAACACTTCAAATCATACAATATTGCACATAGCAGACAAGAACCCAGCACTGATGTCAAACCTTGTCTGCTATGTACAATTGCTAACATCAAGGTTTTTGTAATGCACAAGGAGCTCTATGTTATTTCTTGCAATAGCAATGGATTATACCATGGCAATGATGATGCATTAAAATGAGCTGAGCTAAATTATCGGTTTGCTACAATAATGTTGTTGCTGTTGTTGCATTCAAGCCTTCAAATTTTCTGCATTGGCTTTTAAATCCTCAACACGCACCAGATTCATGTGCTGCAAGGGGTGAACCATCAGCGGTCACAGAGACTGTATCATGCTTCTCCTGCTGCTGGAAATTTTCTGCTGCTGGAAGCTCAGATACCAATTGTGTCTCCTGAAGAAGAACCTGAATTAAGCCTTCAAGAGCTGCTGTAGAATCTCTCTTCTTTTTTAGCAGAAGCTCACTAACATCTGCTGGTGTGATGGCCTTGTCAAAGATTGCTTTTTCTACTTCAGGGAAAAGAGGATGTGTCTCAAGCCCTAAGTTATTATATGCCAGTATCTGGAAAGCCGGAAAAGTGCACCATGACATGTGAATGTGCATGTCCATCCGACCTGAACGTAACAGGGCTCCATCCAGTTTCTCAATGTGGTTGGTAGTGAATATAATGATGCGTTCACTACCACAACATGACCATAGCCCATCAGTAAAATTGAGCAGCCCTGAAAGTGTGACTCGGCATGCCTGCACCATATAAAGACACAAAAAAGGAAAAGTCTCAAATTAATTCTGAAGCTCATTGACTTGACATGTTCCTAGAGTCACACAATGCAGATGATCTTGTGAATGCTGCTACAGTTAAACACTGTAAACCCAAAATGCTGTGGGAATGAAAGCAGTGAGCAAATGACACATCATCAATGTCACAGAGCAACTTTTATTTACAAACTATTATTCTTCTATGCAAAAGGTCTGTTACAAGGTCAGTCTGCAAAACACTCTTCAGGACCCAATATGGAATTAAAAATGTAAAATACCCATCAAAGAGAGTCTACAGATGGTAATAAAAACTCCCAATGTGTTTCAAAATGGAAAAATTCTGAAATTAAGTCAAAATGAGGACAAAATTATGTCGGACCCATGTAATTTTCTTCTTGTGATCTGAGCAATGTAATCATCCCAATTAAATGGTATTCAGAACCTCAAATACAAAGACTTTGCTGCACTGTACGAGGGAAAGAGCGAGAATTGGGGGCTAACCTCATCCTCTGCGCCAGTTCTCTTCATGGCAGGAGGAGCTGGAGCAGCTTCTGGTCTCTTTGTCTCAGATGTGTGTTTTTGGAAGGCTGCCTTTTTGCGCTCGGAAAGATCAAGGGAGCAGTCAATGTCTTCAATGACAATCACAGATCGGTTGGTGGTTTGGATGAGCAGTTTTCGGAGCTCAGAATTGGAGGCAACTTCTGTGAGTTCAACATCATAGACATCATATTGCAGGTAATTAGCAATGGCTGCTATCATGCTGGACTTGCCGGTCCCTGGAGGTCCATACAGCAAGTAGCCTCTTTTCCATGCTTTTCCTGCTCTGTGATAAAACTGCTCTCCCTTGGTGAAGTCCAAAAGGTCCGCTTTGATCTCAGTCTTCAGCTCAGGGCTCATGGCTAAGGTGTCAAATGTTGAAGGATGCTTGAATGGCACTGACTCCCACATTCTTTTGTTGTACCTGCAAAGAAGAGCAAAAGGTGAGGTCAGTTGAAGAAATTCTCTAGATGTAACATCTCTAGGCAAGATCATCATGATTCTAAGCCGGCACTCCTCTTTCAAGTTTCCGATCAAACTTGAGGCAGACAAAACAATACAGTCATTTGTCTTTCAGCTGATCAGCTATCAAGACTTTCTCGATACAGATCTCTACTCTTTCTCATTCAGATCTTAGAGCATCTCCACCGGCGCTCAGTATGTGACCCTGCAGTGGAAATCTTCGATGAGGTACAGCAGTGAAATCCAGTGAATCCGCCGGAAGACCGATGTGACCCTGAAATAATGCACGTCTCTCAAGAGCCCTGGAGGAGCCTTGTAACAGTCTAATAAATACAGTCAAATTGCGTTTATTGACTGCTCCATGTTTTTGATTGACCGGATTGTTTGACTGGTCCAGGTGGGTTGCTATTAGTAGTCTTCCACCTAGTTGCAGTTTCACTTTTGTGGACGCTAAAAAGTAACTAGGGTAGACCGACTGGTGACTGAACACTTGAGCAATCAGGGCATGCCGGATCCAAGGGGAGGGTTCTGTTGTCTTTGGTGTCTAAACAAAACTTGAACCCCTCTTCTTGGCGCATCTGACACACTAACAATTGTGGCAAATGGATTAGAAATGGGAAAGTTACAGCCCCCCAAAGTAAAGGGGGGCGGATCACAAACTCAAAAAAAACAAACCACCAAACACTACAAAGGTGGGTTCCTGAACATTCAAAAAATTCTTTGTATGTTGCTCTGTTGGTATTAGAGTTCAAAGATGATTTGTAAAACTTCAGGTGGCACTCCTATGGCGCTTTAAGTCGTTTAAAATGAATTTAAAATAAGAAAGTTATGAGGTTTGAAAGTAAGAGGGGTCCAAAGAGGAGGAAAAAAAAAACCAAGTTTTGTAAGTTGGAAAAGCTTTTTTTTTTCTTCCTTGTTAGCTTTTCATTACTCATTTTCCTTTGCACTTCAAAGATGATTTCTAGATCTTAAGGTAACGCTCCTATAACATTTTAAATCACTCAAAATGAAGCACAAATGATGAAGATATAAATAAGTGTTCGGTCATAGACAGGAAATCGGTGATGGGCCGGTCTACCTTAAAACTTGGATGTGAGCAATAATTTTGCAGGGTCACATACTGAGCACCGCTGGAGACGCTCTTAGACCTGAAATTGTGAAGAAGTCCTGAAGTCGAAAGGACCGAATCTTACGATAACTCTTGAGACAAAATTTTCAGGCAATGTGGGTGTGTGAGATTTATTTTGTACCCGCCGTTGTTGCGGACATTGGTGTAAAGAAGGCGGTCACGAGTTCGATCCTTGACGTTCTTGGCGGTGGCGATGACATGTTCGACGTAAGGTTCCAGCACGCGACTCCTGACTTCCTTGCGGATCTTGAGCGTGTAGGTCCGCTTTTCGTCCTCGGGGGCGGGCAGGCCGCGCCAGTTGATGGGATTGCTCCCGGCCTGCCGCTGCGAGACATGATGCGTCCAGGAAATTTGAGCGCCCATGAACTCCTCGTGAATGGACTCGTTGTCCGCAAGTGCGAACGTATTGTAGGTGGCGTTTTTGGGTCGACATAGACTCACGTGATGCGCGGCTATGGCCGTGGACGAGCTCAAATACGTCTGCACGTAGTCATAGATTTCGTTCCCTCCCGCCCCGTAGAACTCCGGCACCTCCACGAAAGCGTACGGCGTGAAGTAGTTCACCAAGGACTTGCTCCATGTGCTGAGAATCCGCCTGTACTCACTGGGCAGTATTTTGGTCCCAAACGCCACTAGGCCCGGAAGAATTGCCAAAAATGTCCACAACTCCAAAGCTTGTCCCATAATTCTCAAATCCCAATACTCACTCACTCACGAGCTGTATGTAACTTCGGACCAACTCCCAAAAAACTCTCCTGAAAATTTCACTTCGTCAACTCGGCTCTCAAACCTGTCTTGCTGTCAACTATCCAGATTGTAACGAAATTATCAGTGAAGTTACAACTGTTTAGATTGCTACCAAAATTATTGTAAGAAAATTACTGTGAGACTGTTGCAAACTACTAGATTACGATCAAAATTATGATGAAACTTTTGCAGGCTATTTAGACTGTGATCGAAATTATCTTGAGTTAGCAGACTGTTTAGATTACGACCAAAATTATCATGAGGCTGCTCCAAACTGTCTAGATTGCTACCGAAATTACCATGAAGCTGTTGTGGATTGTCTAGATTGCTACCAAAATTACCGTGAGGCTGTTACACAATTCAAGGCTCTGTCGATCAGACATACCAGACTTGTCATCTGAGCCAGGAATTTTCGGAAAAAATTCACAAATGCTTTTGTTATAGATGTCGATCTAGCGGCGCCTCATAAGACTCTCTACTAACTTTTATAAGAAGAATTATAGCTGCAGCTTTGCCCGGGTGGATGGGTGCTTGAGCAGCGTGAGAAGGATGAATCACCAGCAGGTGTGATGAAGAAACGGGTACTATATAAATTATTAAGAATTCTTCTTCCCGGTGATGATGATAATGATGATGATCTAGCTTCTGAGATTTTCTAGAACAAGTACAAAACTGGAGGAAAGGTGAAGAACATCCAGCAGCTGTTGCTGCTACAGCTTGGATATCTCAATCAGTGTCTCTCTACTGTTGCGAGGTCACCCCCAAACAAAGACAGAAGGCTTGTCAGACTAAGTTCATACATGTATGAGCAGCAGCAGATGAGAGCTGTGGGAAATCATTAAGAGATGATGAAGGCAGGTTTATATCCGCGGTCTTTTATATCCGCGCAGCAAGCAGCCTTGAGACTAAGGCTTCAAAAATCAACAGTAATGAGTTTCTTCGCCAGATTCGCGACTGTTGTTGCATGCCCTTTTTAATTACACTACTGTTCATCACTAGATTCTTCTTTTCCTTCCTTACTCTTTGCATGTTTTGGAAATCTCCCAACCGCGCTTGCATCATCCTGTGCGTAAAAGCGGCGACAAGCCGAAGCCTTTGTCCACCACGCTCCTCATCCCGGCCCCGTCCGAAGCACGGCGTACGTTCTCTGGACGCACAGTCTCTGTTACCTACTTACGTTCTCTGGGCTACCGTTTCTGCCAGGTACGTATATGTACGTACGCTGTCCGGCCTACAGTCCGTTTTCTTACCAACTTGCTGCACAGGATGTTACTGGGGATGCTACCGTGGGCTTCCACTAAGAGCATCCACAGATGCTCAGTATGTGGGCCGGTTCTGAAAATCTTGGGTGAGGTGCAATAGTCATATCCAATGACTCCACGGGATTATTTTTCCATTCGAAAGTGCACTGTTGTAAGGGCCCTGGAGTAGTCTGATAACTGCAGTCAAATCTAAGTTACTTGCTTGTTACTCGTTTCTGGTTCGCTACATAGTCTGAATGGTCCAGGTGGGCTGCTATTTGTAGTTGCCCACAAATTTGCAGTCCCAGATTTAGTCTTCTGGGTTCGGTTAGGTCACTGATTTCTTTGTGGCAAAAATTCGTCATTTTGTGAAGAAAAAAAAGCCTCTAACAACATGGTCAAGGGAACTTTTTGAAAAAATTCCCAAAGAATCACCACATTTCAAGGAAGAAAATATGAAATTGCCAAGATTTTTGGAGGATTTGGGCAGATTTTTAGCATATTTACATAAAATAGGATTTTATTTTTTTTAATTTTTTAAGCCAGATTTGGCTAAATCCTCCTTGTGCCTGATCATCACTTTTGGAGTAACATGGAAAAAATTGAAAAAAAAACCCACACACTTGAGGTTGGAGAAAAGTAAATAACTAAACTTGGATGTGAGAAATATTTTTGCAAGATCACATACAGAGCAAAGCTGAAGATGGATCTCTAAAACAAGATATTACTTGAAGGCCAAGGTAACATTACTTGAAGGCCAAGGTAACGGCCCCCAGGAACACCTAGTACAACTCTCACTTGCAATCCAGACAGGGATGTTCTTTCCCCAGAGCAAAGTGAACCGGCACCTACCCTGGTACCAGAGTAAGAAAATCCCTAAACTTTTTCTTTTTTTTTCTAAATATTATAATAAATATCCTTCTGCACTTTGTAGACTGTTTCAGGGGGGTCTTTGGGGTTTATACACAAGTAAGGGCTGTTTTGACTACCTATCTACTAACAACCTGCTTGTCGGTTGTTAGTACGTAGGAAGACAAAAACGCAACTGAGATAAACACCATGGTTAGTTAGTGAACTGGAATGCAACAGAAAAGCGTTTCTTCATCACTATCCATCCATCCTTCATGGTGCTCTGGTGGTTGCTGCTTAACTCTGGCCCTTTTGCTTGGAAAACAAAAACAAATTATACACAATAATTACTTGAGTTTGAATTTTGGAGCCATGCTGTCCGATTTTCTAGTTTTGACAGAACTTTTGGGTTTTCACAATTCTGGCTAGTTTTCTGAAAACCTCCCATTCTGGTTCTGGCTTCTTATTTTGGTGCTGGAAACCTTCTGGCAGTCCACTGAATTTTTTTTGCTATAAAAGAAAGTCCCCAGCAACATGATCAAGGGAACATTTTGAAAAATTTGCTAAACAGGTTGCCACATTTTGAGGAAGAAAGTTATGAAATTGTCACGGTTTTTGAAGGATTTGGGCAGATTTTTAGCTTTCTTCTTTTGAAATCACCATATATATAGCTCATAAGTTCTAGTGATTTACCAACTTGTCATAGGACTTATAGATTTTAGATTTCTCTATTTGTTTTGTAACCAGATTTGGCTAAATCCTCTACTGGCTGATCTCCACTTTAGGAGCAACATGAGAAAATTGGGAAAAAAACCACGATTCCAACCTTGTTCTGGTTGATTTTTTTTTTTTAAATTGCCTGAAACGACCTGTTGTGGTTCTGGCATTTTACATAGATTTGCCAAGAACCCTTCAATTCTGGTTTTCGCTGTTTATAATGAAATTCATGGAACTTCGATTCCTGTTCTAAGCAGAGTTCTTCAAATTCCCACCTCTGGTTTTGTCTTTATAAGACAGGAACTCACTAAACTTCTGCTGTGGTATAAGCAAGGTTCTTCAAATTCCTCACCTGTAGACCTTTCTTTAAAATAATTCCCTCTCCTCTCTTTGTCTGATTCATCCAACCTCCTTCTTAGTGCCTGCCTGGTAGGGACAGGAGGTAGTATCGGCTTCATGAAGGCCAGACCAGTCTCAATACGAGCCATATACCTGCTTTATATCAGCCAAAAATCAGCTTTGAAACCTAATACCAAGACCTGCCTGATACTGGACATACCTCCAATTCATGAACAACGATTCCTTGTCAAAATAGTTGATTATTTCAAAATTTGGGTCCTAGAAGCCCAATTTGAATATTTCAAGACTTTGATAGTCAACTACAAGTTTCCAGAGGCTGGAGTGAAACAACAGCCACCAATGCACGAGTTCAGGATGAGGCCATTCAAGCCGTTTTGGGGATGAACCAAAAACACATCCTCTTGCCTTGCCCAGGGATTTTTCAGCCCCCTTCTCTGCCCCAAAATTTTCCCCTCCTACCTACCTCCGCCCTCCTACCTCCCTTACCTCATTTGCTGCTCACTCCATCTCCAAAGCTTAGAAGAGCTCATGAGCTTGAGTAGCATAGAGTTTCAAGGAGATGTAGACACAAGCCTTGAGGAAGGTGGAGAGCTCAAGGTTGAAGGAATCTGGAGAGGAAAAAGCAAGAGGAGTGCTTCATCCCAAATGCAGAAGGGAGAAAAGATTACCTTCTCTACATTTC